>Ga0302046_10000012_pt1 | contig 225661 bp, 166 predicted proteins | sample RVTome_11_FD_200261 | JGI IMG/M metagenome (GOLD analysis project Ga0302046, IMG submission 200261) | Soil microbial communities from uranium-contaminated site in the Upper Colorado River Basin, Wyoming, United States - RVT147D111 (version 2) ... | reverse complement strand
TTTGGTTTCATTGTTTCTTTCTCTGTTTCAGCGCCTTCCCGTCTCTCCGGGCTTTGGCTGGCGCCACGTGATTAAAAGGGGGTGACCCAATCGAGTAGGAGTAAGAATCCCTATCTTGCTCTTCCTCTTACTCATACTCTTACTCCGTTCCTGAACCAGCAGTGGAACGACATCTTGCCATCACCCATTTCCAGTCACACCCTGACCCCTCCCCTCCCGGCATTCCGCCTTGCCCTTCAGAACCTCCCCCGGCATCGTTGCCCCAAACCTGAATCACAACACCAGCCTATGAACATGCGTCGCTGCCTGGCATCCATCCTACTCACGTTGAGCCTGCCCGCTTTCACCCATGGCGCCACCGAGCCCGTGCGGATGGGGTGCGGTCACATGACCTTCGACACCGTCCCAGGCTGGGCGCTGGGCGCTGGGCGCTGATGGCAAATCCATTCTGGGATCCACCCACGGCAGCGTGGTTGTGGACATGGCAGGGCTCATCTACACCAGCACGGGCAAGGGCGTGATGGTCTTCTCTCCCGAGGGCCAGGCCGTCCGGTCGTTCCTCGACAAGGACCATTCCCAGTTGCACGACATGGAAATCCGCCAGGAGGGCGGCGTGGAGTACATCTATGGCGCGCGCAACAATGACCGGGAAGGCATCAAGTTCCGCGCCGACAACGGCGAGATCGTGCTCCACCTCCGCTATCCGGAGGAATCCGGATTGAACCTCGATAAGTTCAATCCCACCGCCATCACCGTCGCCCCCAACGGCGACATCTTCCTGGCCGACGGTTACGCCAGCGACCATATCTTCAAATATGACAAGACCGGCGAATACCTGATGCACTTCGGCAAGCACGGGGACGGTCTGAAGGAATTCCACACGGCCCACGGCATGACGCTCGACACCCGATATGATCCGCCGCGCCTCATGAAGCTGGTCCGCGCCCCCCTGCCTTGAAGCCCATTGGTCCTATCGCTCATAATTCAGCCAGGGACCCAGCCAGCGCTCCACCTCCTCCAGGGGCATCCCCTTGCGGCGCTGATAATCCTCGACCTGATCGCGGTCCAGCTTGCCGACCGCGAAGTACTTCGACTGCGGATGACTGAAGTAGAGCCCGCTCACGCTGCTGCCCGGCCACATGGCGCAGGACTCGGTGAGCTGGATGCCGGCCTGCTTCTCCACGTTGAGCAACGACCACAAGGTCCGCTTCTCCGTGTGGTCGGGGCAGGCCGGGTAACCCGCCGCCGGCCGGATGCCGCGGTAGCGTTCCGCGATCAGGTCCTCCGGACCGAGTGCCTCATCCTTCCCAAAACCCCACTCGCGGCGCACGCGTTGGTGCAGGTATTCGGCAAATGCCTCGGCCAGCCGATCGGCCAGGGCCTCGGCCAGGATGACGCTGTAATCATCGTGGTCGGCCTTGTAACGCTCCACCATCTCCTTCAACCCGTGCCCGGTGGTCACCGCAAAGGCGCCCAGGTAGTCCACCGTGCCGCGGTCGCGTGACACAATGAAATCGGCCAGGCTGAAGTTGTGCTCCGTCTCCGGCTTGACCAGCTGCTGGCGCAGGAAATGAAAGCGCGCCTGCACCTCGCTCCGTGTGGTGTCGGTGTACACCTCCACATCATCCCCGACACGACTGGCCGGAAAGAAGCCATACACGCCGCGGGGCTGCAGCAGGCGCCCATCCACGATCTCTTGCAGCATCTCCCGGGCGTCGGCAAACAGCTTGCGCGCCTCGGTCCCGTGCCGTTCGTGATTCAGGATCGCGGGGTAACGTCCCCGCAACTCCCAGGTATGGAAAAAGGGGGTCCAATCAATGTAGGGCACCAGGGTCTGCGCCGTGACCGATCCCTCCCCCTCCTGCTCCGCGCCCACCGCGCGGGATCCGGTGAAGTCGGGGACTGACGGCTGGTAGGAGGGTTCGTCAAGGACGGGCGCCCGACGCCGGGCCTCCTCCACCGATCGGAGGGCCTGCTTCGGACCGGCATGCTGCGCACGCACACGGTCGTAATCCTCCCGTATCTTCGTCACGAAGGCTGATCGGCGCTCCTGGCTCAACAACTGTCCGACCACCGGTACCGCGCGGCTGGCGTCCAGCACGTGCACCACCGGCTGGCCGTAATGCGGCGCGATCTTGACGGCGGTGTGGGCCTTGCTCGTGGTCGCGCCTCCGATCAACAGGGGGGTCCGGAACGCTTCCCGCTCCATCTGGCGCGCCACATGGATCATCTCGTCCAGCGAAGGCGTGATCAGCCCGCTCAAGCCGATCAGGTCGGCGCCGATCTCGCGGGCCTTCTCCAGAATGCGCTCGCACGGGACCATGACGCCCAGGTCCACCACCTCGTAGTTGTTGCAGCCCAGCACCACGCCCACGATGTTCTTGCCGATGTCGTGGACATCCCCCTTGACCGTGGCCAGCAGGACCTTGCCCTGGGTCTTCCGCCCTCCCGACGCCTCCTTCTCCGCCTCCATGAACGGCATCAGGTAGGCCACCGCCTTCTTCATCACGCGGGCGGACTTGACCACCTGGGGCAGAAACATCTTGCCCGACCCGAAGAGGTCGCCCACCACGTTCATGCCCGCCATGAGCGGCCCCTCGATCACCTCCAGCGGACGGTCCAGCTTCTGGCGCGCCTCCTCGACGTCCGCTTCAATGTAATCGACGATCCCCTTGACAAGGGCATGCTCCAGGCGCGCCTCCACCGGCCCCTCGCGCCAGGCGTCCTGCACCTTTTCCGAGGCCCCCTTCTGCTTGACCGACTCGGCGAACGTGACCAGCGCCTCGGTGGCGTCGGGATGCCGGTTGAGCAGCACGTCCTCCACCCTCTTGAGAAGCTCCGGCTCGATTTCCTCGTACACCTCGAGGAGGCCGGCATTGACGATGCCCATGTCCAGCCCGGCCTTGATGCCGTGGTAAAGGAAGGCGGCATGCATCGCCTCGCGGACCGTGTTGTTGCCTCGGAAGCTGAAGCTGATGTTGCTCACCCCGCCGCTGACCTTGGCCAGGGGGAGATGTTCCTTGATCCAGTGGGCGGTGCGGAAGTAGTCCACCGCATAGTTGTTGTGCTCCTCGATGCCGGTGGCCACGGTCAGGATGTTGGGATCGAAGATGATGTCTTCCGGCGGGAAACCGGCCTGCTCGGTGAGAAGCTCATAGCTGCGCCGGCAGATCTCGATCTTCCGCTCGAAGTTGTCGGCCTGACCGTGTTCGTCGAACGCCATGACCACCACCGCCGCGCCGTAGCGCCGGATCAGGCGGGCCTGGCGCAGGAACGCCTCCTCCCCTTCCTTGAGCGAGATCGAGTTGACCACTCCCTTGCCCTGCAGGCATTTCAAACCCGCCTCGATCACCGTCCACCTGGAGGAGTCGATCATGACCGGCACACGCGTGATGTCCGGCTCCGAGGCAATCATGTTGAGGAAGGTCGTCATCGCCGCCTCGGAGTCGAGCATGCCCTCGTCCATGTTGATGTCGATGATCTGGGCGCCGTTCTCGACCTGCTGCCGGGCCACCGCCAGCGCCCCCTCGTAGTCGCCCGCCTTGATCAGCTTGGCAAAGCGCGGGGAACCCGTGACGTTGGTCCGCTCCCCGACGTTCACGAAGTTGGTGTCAGGCCGGATGGTCAGCGCGTCGGTCCCGCTCAGACGCAGACAGGTGTCGGCGGGAGGCGGCACGCGCGGTGGCAGGCCCCGCACGGCCTCGGCAATGGCGTGGATGTGGGCCGGGGTCGTGCCGCAGCAGCCACCCACCAGGTTGAGCCAGCCGTTCTCGGCCCACTCGCGCAGTTGCGGGGCCATCGTCTCGGGCGTCTCGGGAAAGCCGGTGGGCAGGAGCGGATTGGGTAGGCCCGCGTTGGGATAGGCACTGACCGGAATCGTCGCTGTGCTGGCCAGTTGATCCATGATCGGGCGCAGCTCCTTCGGGCCCAGGGCGCAGTTGAGTCCCACGCTCAGCAGCGGGACATGCCGGATGGAATGCCAGAAAGCCTCGACCGTCTGGCCGGTCACGCCGCGGTCGCCGCCCTTCTGGATGAATGTCACCGACGCCATGATGGGCAGGCGCGCGCCAAGCTGCTCGAACAGCTCCTCGATGGCGAAGAAGGCGGCCTTGGCATTGAGCGGATCGAAGATCGTTTCCACGATCAGGATGTCGGCTCCGCCCTCGACCAGCCCCAGGGCCTGCTCGCGATAGGCCGCCACCAACTGGTCGAAGGTCACCGTGCGCGCTCCCGGATCGTTGACGTTGGTGCTGATGGAGGCGGTGCGCGTGGTCGGTCCCATCGCGCCCGCCACGAAGCACTGGCGCCCCGGCGAGCCCTTCATGACGGCATCGGCCGCCTCCCGGGCCAGGGCGGCCCCGGCCTTGGACAGTTCGTAGGCCAGGGACTCCATGCCGTAGTCGGCCAGCGAGATGGCCTGGGCGTTGAACGTGTTGGTCTCGACCATGTCCGCGCCGGCTTCCAGGTATTGGCGGTGGATGTCGCGGATGATCTCCGGCCGGGTCAGGTTGAGCAGGTCATTGTTGCCCTTGAGATCCTTGTGCCATCCCTGGAAGCGATCCCCCCGGTAATCGGCCTCCTGCAGCTTGTGCTGCTGGATCATGGTGCCCATGGCGCCGTCGATGAGGACCAAGCGCTTGGCCAGGAGTGTCTGAAGCGTGGCTGTCGTGTCCGGTTGCATGCCTTAGGGTCCGGGAACGGCCCACCGGGCCGGCCCATGATCCAAGCACACTAGGGACCATTCGAGGCCGTGTCCATTAAAAAATCATCATATCATGATTTATTGATGTAAACGTTTTGCCAACCTCCTTGATCGGGGTGGAGCGAAGCGCCCCATCCACTGGACGTCCCGCCCGATCCCACCGCTGGGGATCGGTCCCGCAAGAGCCCGCACCTTACCGCAACCACGCCTGAGTGACACGCATCCAAGCCACCACCAAACTGCCTAAAGGCAGGACCACGAACATGGGCCGCCACGTTTGTGGTCCTGGCTTCTGCCAGCCTTGGCCGGCCGGTTCCCCATGGAGCGGCTGATCGCGGGATCCAGCCTGAACACCACACGAGGCCAGAGTATCACCGCCCACCCCTAACATTTGTCTTTCCGCCGCGCGATTCCCTGCTTCAGTCTTGGTCTATGCCAGGCCTCGTCGCCATTGTCGGTCGCCCCAATGTGGGTAAATCCGCCCTGTTCAACCGGATCGTGGGCCGGCGCATCGCCATTGTGCACGACCAGCCGGGCGTGACGCGCGATCGCATCTCCGCCCAGGCCGAATGGAAAGGGCACCTGTTCCAGGTCATGGACACCGGCGGCATTGGCCTGATGGAGGGGGAGAAGGCCCTGGAAACCATCACCCGCGCCGCCTTCGACCAGGTTGCGCTGGCCGTCGAGTCCGCCGACGCGCTGGTCCTGGTCGTCAATGTCCAGGAAGGCATCGTCCCCCTCGACGAGGAGGTCGCCCGTCTGCTGCGCAAGTCCGGCAAGCCGGTCGTGGTCGCCGTCAACAAGGTGGACCAACAACGCGACCATCCCGGCGTGAGCGAATTCTCCGCCCTCGGCTTCGAGTCCCTCTTCCCCATCTCCGCCATCCACAGCCGTGGCATCGACGCGCTCCTGGACGCCGCCACCTCGCATCTGCCCGCCGAGTCAGGCTCCGCTCCGGCCATCCGGGCCTCCGCTCCGCCTCCGATGTCCGAAGGCGGACCGGTCAAGCTGGCTGTGGTGGGGCGTCCCAACGTCGGCAAGTCCTCCCTCATCAATGCCCTCGTCAAGTCGGAGCGGGTCGTCGTCAGCGCCACCCCCGGCACCACACGCGATTCGGTGGATGTCCCCTTCGAGGTGGAGACCGAGGGCGTGCGCCAATCGTATCTCCTCATCGACACGGCGGGCATGCGCAAGGCGCGCCGCGTGAACGACAGCGTCGAGTTCTTCAGCGTCAAGCGCGCGGAGGATTCGATCCAGCGGTGCGACATCGCCGTCTTGGTGATCGATGCCGAGCAGGGGGTGAGCGTGCAGGACAAGAAGATTGCCGATCGCATCGTGGAGGGCAACAAGGGCTGCATCCTTGTGGTGAACAAGTGGGACCTGATGCAGGATTCGGTTCGCGAGGCGCGCAAGGAAGTGATCGCCCAACGCCGCCAGGGCCAGAAGCGGGAGGGCGGCGACGAACCGATGACCACGCTGGCGGAGTTCGGTGCGTGGGTGCAGAAGCATCTCTTCTTCCTGGACTACGCCCCGGTCATCTTCACCTCGGCCAAGTCCGGGTTTCACCTGGAACGTTTCCTCGAGGCGGTGCGGTATGTCTCGGAGCAGATGATGCAGAAGGTGCCGACCGGCCTGCTCAACCGGACGCTCAAGGACGCCATCGAGCGCCAGCTTCCGGCGGTGCAACAGGGACAGCGCCTCAAGTTTTATTACGCCACCCAGGTCAAGGTGGCCCCGCCCACCTTCGTGCTTTTCGTCAACCGCAAGGAGTTCATGACCGAGCCCTACCGCAAATACCTGCGCACCTCGATGCGTCGCAGCTTCGGCTACGAGGGATGCCCCATTGTCCTCGCCGCCAAGCCCCGCCCCAAGACCATCGAGCCCATCCGCAAATACAAGACCGCGCCCAAGACGACGGCGACGCGCCGTCCGGCACGGCGCCCCCGCAAGTAGGCGCCGCTTCATGGAACCGGAGACGATCGGACCGATCGGTCCGGATCGGTCCGATGAAATGCCAGGTTCAACACCGGTTTGGGCGGGGGCACATGGGCATCGTCACGGCATTGTCATGGGGCTGGCACCGGGGTTGGGAACAACTGCATCGGAGTTATTCGCAGGTTGGGAAAAGAAGGCGCTACAGGCTGATGCACAACGACATATACGATTTCCAATCTGCGGATAACCTTTCACTAAAGTTTTTTAAAATTTTTTCTTGAGCACACAATATCTGGTGCTAGGGTGCGTGCCGGCCCCTACAAGTAGGTGCTCCAGGGGAAACTTAGCCTGATCGATGCCTGACAGGGGAGAGTTGCCCTTAAAACTGATGCCGGTGACTCGATAGACCCATCCACATCACCGCCTGCGCCTGACGCAACGACCAACTCTTAAACGACCACCCAACACTATGATTGACGCCCGTGATCCCGTCGAGTCCTCCGTCCGCACCAAGTCCGGCCGAGCCACCCGTGGCCGCAAGCCACGCAGGACCACCTCACGCCCCGCACTGGGGATCGAACGCGTCTTCAGCAGTCCGAACCACGATCCCTACGAGGAGATCGAATGGGACAAGCGGACTGCGGAGATTACCGATGACAGCGGCAAGGTGATCTTCAAGCAGGAGGCCGTGGAAGTGCCCAAGAACTGGTCCCTGCTGGCCACCAAGGTGGTGGTCTCGAAGTATTTCTACGGCGAACAACACACCTCCGAACGCGAAACCTCCGTCCGCCAGCTCATTCACCGCGTCTGCCGGACCATCGCCGACTGGGGCATCCAGGATGGCTACTTCAACCGGGAGGACGGCGAGTTGTTCTTCCGCGAGCTGAGCTGGCTGTGCCTGAACCAGTATGGTGCCTTCAACTCCCCGGTCTGGTTCAATGTCGGGCTCTACCACCAGTATGGGATCGGCAAGGACTCCGACCGCGGCAACTGGTTCACCGACCGGAAGACGGTGGTGGCCGAGCGGGCCCGCACCCAGTATGAGTTTCCCCAGTGCAGCGCCTGCTTCATCCAGTCGGTGGACGACAACATGGAGTCGATCATGAAGCTGGCCTACAGCGAGGCCATGCTTTTCAAGTTCGGCAGCGGCACGGGCACCGATCTGAGCCCCATCCGGTCCAGCAAGGAGAAGCTCAGCGGCGGCGGGCGGCCCAGCGGCCCCCTCTCCTTCCTCAAGGTCTATGACCAGGTGGCCAACGTGGTGAAGTCCGGCGGCAAGACGCGCCGGGCGGCCAAGATGAACACGCTGCGCGACTGGCACGGTGACATCGAGGAGTTCATCGACGCCAAGCAGCGTGAGGAGAAGAAGGCCTGGGCGCTCATCGAACAGGGCTATGACGGCTCCTACAACGGCGACGCCTACGGCAGCGTGATGTACCAGAACGAGAACCTGTCGGTGCGCGTCAGCGACGAGTTCATGCAGGCCGCGCTGGAGGGACGGGAATGGTGGACCCGATCCATCACCACCGGCCAGTCGCTCGAACAGAAGCAGGCCAGCACGCTTCTGGACAAGATTGCCGAAGGCACCTGGATCTGCGGCGACCCCGGGCTGCAGTATGACGGGCCGATCCAGAAGTGGCACACCTGCAAGGGCACCGAGCCGATCCATTCGACCAATCCCTGCTCGGAATATGTCTTCCTCAACAACACGGCCTGCAACCTCGCCTCCCTGAACCTGATGAAGTTCAAGCAGCCCGACGGCCGCTTTGCCATCGAGCGTTTCAAGGCGGCGGTGCGCATTTACATCACCGCGCAGGAGATCCTCGTGGACAACGCCAGCTACCCGACCAAGGACATCGCCGAGAACTCGCACATCTTCCGCACGCTCGGCCTGGGCTACGCCAACCTGGGCTCGCTCATCATGAGCTACGGCCTGCCCTACGATTCGGACGGGGGCCGCGCCCTGGCGGGTGCGATCACCTCCATCATGACCGGCCATGCCTATGAGCAGTCGGCCGAGATCGCCCGCATCATGGGCGCCTTCAGGGGCTACGAGGATGCCCGCTGCGCCGGTGTCGCCACGCCGGCCGACCGGGACAACATCGAATCCATGCTCGGGGTCATCCGGCTCCACCGCGAGGCGGTCCAGGACATTCATCCCAGCGAGGAGTTCCACTACCTCAAGCAGGAGGCCCAGTCCTGCTGGGACAGCGCGCTGAGCCTTGGCCGCAAGCACGGGTACCGCAACGCCCAGGTCACCGTCCTGGCTCCCACCGGCACCATCGCCTTCCTGATGGACTGCGACACCACCGGCGTGGAGCCCGACATCGCCCTGGTCAAGTACAAGCTCCTGGCCGGCGGCGGCCTGCTCAAGATCGTCAATCGAACCGTGCCCCAGGCGCTGCGCCGGCTGGGTTACTCGGACGCCGAGATCGAGCACATCATCGCCCACATCGAGAAGTTCGACACCATCGAGGATGTCCAGGAGAACGGGGAACCGATCCACAGCGGGCTCAAGCCGGAGCATCTGGACGTCTTCGACTGCGCCTTCAAGGCCTACCGCGGCTCCCGCAGCATTCACTACATGGCCCACCTCAAGATGATGGGCGCCGCCCAGCCGTTCATCAGCGGGGCCATCTCCAAGACGGTCAACCTCCCCCACGAATGCGCCGTGGCCGACATCCGCGACGCCTATGTGCAGGCGTGGAAGATGGGCCTCAAGTGCGTGGCCATCTACCGCGACGGCTCCAAGCGTTCCCAGCCGCTCAACACCCGGAAGACCGGGGACAGTGACGCGCCGGAACCGGACGCGACCGAGGAGGAACTCCAATCGTTGCGGGCCGAGGTGGTCAAGCTGCGCGAGGAGGCCGGCATGCCGCTGCGCCGGCGCCTGGCCGAAACCCGCACCGCCCTCACCCACAAGTTCGACATCGCCGGGCACGAGGGATACCTGACGGTGGGACTGTTCGAGAACGGCCAGCCGGGCGAGCTCTTCATCACCATGGCCAAGGAAGGCTCCACCATCGGCGGTCTCATGGACAGTGTCGGCACGCTCACCAGCATGGCCCTGCAGTACGGCGTCCCCCTGGATGCCCTGGTCAAGAAGTTCGCCCACCAGCGCTTCGAGCCCTCCGGGTTCACCAAGAATCCCGACATCCGCAACGCCTCCTCCATCATCGACTATGTGTTCCGCTGGATGGCGATCCAGTTCATCCCGGGCTTCCGCGACCCCGCCGCGGGCCGCCAGCCCGAGCTCGCCATCCCCGGCCTCGTCGAGGAGGTCAAAAAAAAAGTGAACCGTCCGGTGCCTGAACTCCCGATCGCGGATGAGGACACCACCGTCTTGATCCGCTCCAGCGTGGGTCCCCGCACCGAATCGGGCAACGGCCATGCCGGCGGCGAACGGGCCATCACCTCGCTCAGCGACGCCGTCGCGCACTTCCAGCAGGATGCGCCCACCTGCCCCAACTGCGGCCACGTTGCCGTCCGCAACGGCGCCTGCTACAAGTGCCTAAACTGCGGCGAAAGCCTCGGCTGCTCCTAGCCGATCGCCGACCACAGCTTCCCATCGCCGGGTCCGGCAAGGATGTCGGCCCGGTGTGCGGGAGGAGTCCGCCGGGGAGAATTTTTCTCCCCGGCTTTTTCTTTGTGCCTGGTGAACCGAGGGGGCGCGGCTCTCCCGAGCCGCAGCGGGTGGGATGGCGGGATCGGAACCGGATCTCGCCGCGCCGTTGCACCGAAGCCCCGGACCGCCTGAAGGCGGAACGACAAACGGAGGCAGCCACGTTTGTAGTTCCGCCTTCAGGCGGTCCCGTCCAACCGTGGATCGTTGTGGAACTCCAATGTTTACCTGCACCGTTTCGCAGAAGAGCCGCGCGCCACGCATTTGGATTTTGAATTTGGATCGGATTTCGGGTTTCGTGCTTGGGTTCCCGGACCGGGGACGGGTCCGGAAGGAACACGCAACTCTCCATGTACCGCACCACCACTCTCGAGAACGGACTCATCGTCGCCACGGCGCACATGCCCCACATGAACAGCGTGAGCCTCGGGCTCTGGGTGGGCACGGGCGGCCGTCACGAGCCGGTTCCGCTCAATGGCGTGTCCCACTTCATCGAACACCTGATGTTCAAGGGCACCGGGCGCCGCAGCGCCCGGGAAATCTCGGAGGCCATCGAGGGGATCGGCGGCGACTTGAACGCCTTCACGGCGGAGGAGAATACCTGCTACTACGCCAAGGCCCCGGCCGCACGCTGGCCTGAGGTCTTCGATGTGCTGGCCGACATGTTCCTGGACGCCCGCTTTGCACCCCGCGACATTCGCCTGGAACGATCGGTGATCAAGGAGGAGATCGCCCTCTACCGCGATCAACCGCACCAGCATGTCCTGGAACTGCTCAACGAGGCGATGTGGCCGGACCATCCCCTGGGGCGATGCCTGACCGGAACCGAGAAGAGCCTGGATGGCCTGACCCGCGCAAGGCTCATGGCCTTTCGGCGCGAGCATTATGTGGCGGCCAACACGCTGGTATGCGCAGCCGGAAGCATCGACCACGAAGCCCTGGTGCGCCGCGCGCGGACGGCCATGCGCCGTTTGCCGGTGGGGCGGCGCCCCGTCTATCTGTCCGCGTCACCCGGCCGTGGGGACACGCAACTGCGCGTGGATCGCCGGCGGACACAACAGGTCCAGATCGCGCTGGGCTTTCCCACCTGCTCACGGCATGACCCGCGCCGGTTCGCGCTCCGCATGCTCAACACGGTACTGGGAGAGAACATGAGCTCACGCCTGTTCCAGGTGCTGAGGGAAGATCATGGCCTGGTCTATTCGATCAGCAGCAGCAGTCATCTTTTCGATGATGTGGGTGTGCTGACCGTGGCGGCGGGACTGGACCTGCCACAGGTTCCCCGGGCCATGCGCCTGATGGCTCGGGAACTGGCACGGCTTAAGCGCACCCTGGTCGGACGCAAGGAGTGGGTGCTGGCGCGGGAATACCTGATCGGCCAACTGGACCTCAACCTCGAATCCACCGAAAGTCAGATGATGTGGATGGGCGAAAACCTTCTGGGGCACGGGCGCATTACCCGGGCGGAACAGATCAAGAAAAGGCTGCGCGAGGTGACTCCCGCCCAGGCTCGCCAGGCCGCCCGGGACTTTCTGCGGTCCGACTCCCTGCGTCTTGCCGTGGTGGGCCCCTCCCCGGCTCGGCTCAACCTGACCGGCTGGCTGAGCTTCTGAATTCCGATGAAACCGGCCCTGATCATGGAACGCCTGGACGGCGCGCCGCCTCCCGAAGAGGTGGCGGCCCGATGGGCGCGCGCGCCCGGGGGCACCCTGCTCCAGACCTGTGGGACGGAATTCGCCGGTGCTCGCTACTCCTTCGTCGCCGTCGAGCCCTTCCTGCAGTTCCAATCCTGGGGGTCGCGCTGCGAGTTGACCGGATCGGGCGGGGCCACCACCCTCTATGGCAATCCCTGGTCCCTGCTGGATTCCCTGCTCAACCGCTACGAGTTGCCCGATGAACTGGATCTGCCGTTTCCCGTCGGAGGTTGCTTTGGGTTTTGGGGGTATGACCTGAAACAGTTTGTCGAGCCACGCCTGACCCGCCGGGCCGTGCCCGATCTGGAGTTGCCGGACTGCCATGTCGGCTTTCACGACAGCCTGTTGGTCTTTGACCATGTCCTGGGCCAGTCCTGGATCGTCGCCTCGGGGCTGGCCCCGGACGGATCGCGCAGCCGTTCCCTCGCCCAGGCCCAGAGGGATCACTGGCGCCGTCGCCTGGACGAAGCCGCCGAGCCGCTCGGCGAGTCGCCAGCGTCCTCCTCCCGAAGCGCGGTGGTTTCCAAGGAGGACATCTCCTCCAATCTGGATCGCGCGGGCATGCTGGAGCGGATACGTCGGGCGCAGGACTACATCCGTGCGGGCGACGTATATCAGGTCAACTTGTCCCAGCGCCTCACGGCGCCGTTGCCCCTGGGCTCCTGGGAGTTCTACCGCCGTCTCGCCGCCGTGTCGCCCGCCCCGTTTGCCGCCTGGATCAGCGCCGACCGTTTCCAAATCGCGTCTTCGTCGCCGGAGCAGTTCCTCAGATTGAGCGGCGCGCAGATTCGCACGCGCCCCATCAAGGGAACACGCCCCCGTTCCGAGGACGCCACGCGCGATGCCCAATTGGGCTATGAACTCCAGGCCAGCACCAAGGAGCGCGCCGAGCTGATCATGATTACCGACTTGCTGCGCAATGATCTGGGGCGCATTGCGGAGTTTGGCAGCGTGCAGGTGCCCGAATTGATGCGGCTGGAGCGCTATGCCCACGTGCAGCACCTGGTGTCCACGGTCGAAGCCCGCTTGAAACCCGGAGTCACACACTTCCAGGCCCTGGCCTCGTGCTTTCCGGGCGGCAGCATCACCGGCGCGCCCAAAATTCGCGCCATGGACATCATCGACGAGCTGGAACCGATCACCCGCGGACCCTACACCGGCTGCGCCGGATATCTGGGGTTCAACCGGGAAAGCCAGCTCAGCATCCTCATCCGGGCCGCGGTGTGCGAGGGTGGACGAATCCACTTCCATGTGGGCGCCGGCATCGTGGCGGATTCCGACCCGGAGGCCGAGTATGAGGAAACCTGGGCCAAGGCGGGAGGATTTCTCGCCGCCCTGAATCCCGCCCGCCACAGGACACGTAGCCGCCCGGCGTGAGCCGGCGGAATAAGTCGGTCAACGATCCATCCACGCCCTCACGGGCGTGGCTACGTGCCCGGCGCACGGGATCCCCGCCCTGCCCCACCCGCCACGGGACACGTAGCCGCCCGGCGTGAGCCGGCGGATCACTCGGTCAACGATCCATCCACGCCCTCACGGGGCGTGGCTACGTGCCCGGCGCACGGGATCCCCTCCTCGCTCCACCCGCCACGGGACACGTAGCCGCCCGGCGTGAGCCGGCGGAATCAGTCGGTCAACGATCCATCCACGCCCTCACGGGCGTGGCTACGTGCCCGGCGTGAGGCGGCGGATCAGGGGGTGGATTCACCCTTGAGCCGGGCCGCGTGAACGCGGGCGACGGCGCCCATGTAATTCCCGGCATCGGAAAGTTCCGCCGCTTTGAGAATGTGTTCCCGGCACTTCTCCTTGTCCTTCGTCGCCTCGTAATACAACCCCAGGTACAGGCGGGCATAGAAGAGATGCTGCCTGCGCCGTTCCGCGCTCACCTCCCCTTTCTCCACCGCGGACAACACCTCTTCGGCAGCGCCTTGCCCGGCGAACAACGCATACACCTCGGCCATGGGCACCCGCGAATCTCCCGTGATCGGGATGAGGGCTTCGCGGGCCTTGTCCGACCCTTCCACGGCGGCCACGCAGAGAAAATGCCAGACGGCATTTTCCACGTCGTGCGCATTGACCTTCTGATGCAGTTCGAACTGCGCCCGCCCTTCCTTGTACTGGCCCGCGTAATAGTAGGAGATGCCTCGTTGCCAATGATGGGGTGCCTGGTCGGGGCGATCCTTCAGGAAGGCGTCGAAATCGTGGATCGATTCCTGGATGTGTCCGAGCTTGAATTGCTCGCTGCCCCGCCACTGGTAGATGCCCGTTCGGCTGGGATCCAATTCCAAGGCCCGGCTATAGGCCGCCACGGCCTTCTCCGGCTTGCCCGCGTCAGCCAGGATCCGGCCTTGCACGATGTACACCATGCCGTCCTTGGGTGCCAAGGCGGCGGCCCGCTCCGCTTCCGCCTCGGCGGTCTTCAGATCCCCTTGGCGCCAGGCCGACTGGGCCTTGTCCAGCACCTCCTTGACGTCTTGATCCGCGGCATTCAGGTCGGGGTGAAGGCATGCGGCAACCCAAGTGACGACAACAAGCTTCCCGATGGATCGATGGGGCAAAGGCATGGGGGCATCCTAGGTAAGAGGCCTGGTCATGGCAACGCATAGTCTCTCAGCCCGCTCGGGTCTGCTCTTGCACGTGCGTCCAGTAGGCCCGGTGCAACGTCCTTGCAAGCTCCACGCCCTTAAGGGACTGCCCGTCCAGCGAGGACACCCCCACCACTCCCAGTGTGCTCAGCGTCAGGAAGACACCCTCCGCCGCCTTCAGTTCGTCCGGGCTTGCCACAGCTTCCACCGCCGACATGCCCAGCGCGGGCAGCAGGACGTTCAGGGTCAGTTCCCGGGTGACCCCTTCCAGACCGCCTTCGGTGAGGGGCGGGGTCAAGACGCGTCCGGACCGCAGCCAGAACACATTGGCCGCGGCCGCCTCGGCCACACGTCCGTGCTCGTTGAGCAGGAGGGCCTCGTCCGCCCCGTGTGCTTCGGCCTCTCGGCGAGCCAGAATGGACAGCAGCTTGTTGCAGGACTTGAGGGAGGCATGGGCCGGTTGCGCACAGAGGCGGAGTCGTGACACGCACACCCGCCACGCCACAAGTCCCTCGTCGGGACGATGCCCCAGCTCATGCACTGTCATGGCGACGGTCGGGTTACCGCAGCCCCGGGTGGAATAGCCGCGCGGTCCGGTGCCACGCGTGGCCTGCATCCGCAGCACGCCCCGATCCGTCCCGTTGGCCGCCAGCAATTGCGCCGCGGCCTCCCGCAGTTCGGGTTCGGATTGGGGAATGGAAAAACCGAGCGCCTTCAGCCCTGCCGAGAAACGCCGCCAATGATGCGACCACGCGAAGGGGCGCCCGTTCCAGACGACCATGGTTTCGAACAGGCCATCCCCGTACAGAAAGCCCCGGTCGGTGAGCGGGAGGACCGCTTCTTCGACGGGCAAGCATTGGCCATTGAGGTAAGCCTTCATTGTGCGCGGCGTCATGACGGATCGGGGTGAATCTTCGAGGTGGAGCGAAGTCTAGGTCATCGCGAACATCCGACAATCCAAAACAGGATCATCCCCCCCGCCCTTGCGCCCACGCGAGCAGCACGGCTCCCAGCACGGCCACGGCGCCTCCGGCCAGGGAACGCGGCGAGGGTCGTTCCCGCTCGAAGACATAAGCCAGGGGCATGACCACCAGAGGGGTCAAGGCCACCACCGGCAGCACGATGCCGGTCGCCTTGGATTGGAGTGCGGCCTGGAAACAACTCACTCCAAGCACGGGCCCCGCGACCCCGTTGATCAGCACCCACACCCAGGCCTTGCGCCAGCGGCGGCGGCGCGCCCACTGCGCCGGCAGCGGACGCTCCCGAGGCCCGATCAGAATCGCGCGCACGTCTCCCCGTTTCACCACCAGGAGACAGCACGCGGTGACGAGCACCCCGCCCAGCACGCGTTGATACGCGGCGGTCATCCCATCACTCGCCTCCCCCGCTTCCTGCATCAAGGCGAAGGCGTGCCGGCTGAGAACGGCCCCGGCCGCCTGGCAGAAGGCCGCCACCAGGCCGAACATCATGCCAGGATACAGGTCCTTCGGGTCGATGTGCCGATTCTCCCGCGGGTTCAACGCCATGGCCACTCCGGCGAGGATGGCGCCGGCACTCAACACCTCCGCCCACGTCAATTCCGTCCCGAGCCATATTCGCTCCATCCCGGCCGCCATCGGAGCGGAGAGGCAGAGGACCAGCACGGTGGACAGGCGGGAGCCGATCCGGGGCAGGGCCTGGAAGAAGGCCACGTCGCCCAATCCGAAGCCAATGCCGCCGCTCAGGACAAACCAGCCAAGACCGGTTCCCTCCAGACCTTGCCCCCACAGATGCGCCATCCCGGCAAGCAGCAAGGCGGCAAAGAGCAGGCGCCAGAAATGGGCTTCCGTTCCCCCCAGCAACCTTGCCGTGCGACGCCCGCACAGCGCCGAGACGGCGAACAGGATGGGGGTGAGGAATGCGGCGATCATCGATTGGCGGCGGCGGGCGTGATGAAACATGGGTCACCCGATGGAGCAAGAGAAAGAGTAAGAGCAAGAATGACTATCTTACGTTTTGCCCGAAAAGTGCGACGCACATGTTGTCGCTTTGCCGGGCCCCTCACCCCGGCCCTCTCCCGGCGGGAGAGGGAGCCGCATGCCGCGTGGAGGGTATGGGATCCGATCGGAAGCCTTTCTCCGTGCCGAAGACGATCCTCCCTCTCCCGCCGCGAGAGGGACGGGGTGAGGGGCCATTGATGCGGTGCGATGTGGGGTGCTCGGCTCACCCATTTCCAATCACACCCGGCGGCGTCATGCCGTCTGCAGGCTTGCCATTGGGGACAGACGAATGAGAAGAATGGCATTAGACTATTAGGTGCCCATCGGATCGCGCCGATAAAGGACTGAGGCATGCCATGCGATTGATCGAGCCCAACTGCCGGATGCGCCTGACCGGGGAGGATCTGGACTTCATCTTGGAAGTCCTCCAGCCCGATCTCGGTTCCCGCGACGTCCTGCAAGAGCTGCTGCTGGACCAGGACACGCGGGACCTGATCCTGGACGACGAAAAGCTGGCCCGTGCGGTCCTGGAACGCTGCGGCTGCCTTCGCATCTCCACCGAATTCTATTTCTACATCCTCGTCCGGCATGTCCTGCGCCCCTGCGGCCTGACCAGCCGTCGGGTCTCCGACTACGTGGCCCGGTTGCTTTCCGAGTTTTCCAGGATTGAACGGACGCAACTGCGGGCCCGGCCTGACCAGCCTCCCCTGGAGTATTTCTGCGACATGCTGGCGGCGATGCAGCAGGTGGATGACACGACGCGGTTCCACATCCGGGTTCACATGGGGAACAGTTCGCTCTTTTTTCTTGGCATTTTTCCGGACCGGATCCGCCATCGAGCCGAGCGGCGCGGGGCCCCCGACCTGGATTACTACGAGCGGCTGGGACGCTCCAGCTACCAGGCGGCCCGGGATCATCGCCTGGCGGAGGAGTATCACCTCACGGACGTGTATGACACGCTGGCCGAGCATTTTCCCACGGCGCGGCGCGCCCTGAACGACCTTGGCGAACGGCTGGTCCACATCGGGGATCCGGAGGGGGTCCGGCGGCTGCCTTATATATAGTACATCCGCTCCTTGGACTGGGACTCCTCCCAGAGCTGCTGGAAATTGATGGCATCGGCGGCTTGATCCACGGCTTCCTGCAAACACTTCCAGGCCCGGGCCAACTCCGGCGCTCCGGGACGATCCCCCAGGGCAGGCGTGTCGAACACGCGCCCGTGAATGCAGCGGATGATGTCCCCCAGCGTGATCTCGCCGGGCGGCTTGGCGAGCATGTAGCCCCCGGCCTTGCCGCGCAGGCTCTTGACGATCTGCTTGGCCTTCAGTTCGATGAGGATCTGGACCAGGTAATTGGCCGGCACGCCCTGCTGTTCGGCCAAATGTTCCACCTTGATGGCTCCTCCGGCGTGATACTGACGCGCCAAACCAAGGACAGCCCGCGCTGCATAGTCACTTTTCACGGAGAGTTTCACGGGTCGGGACGTTAATTGGGGCCGGGCTTTTCCCGCAACGAAATAAAGTGTTGACCCCTGCTCCTGGAACCCGGTGTGATGCGGCCCGTTCCACCCTGACACCACCTTCATGAGCGACCCCGACCAGACCGCCTCGCCCTCGGGCAAAACCCGCGCCATGGTCCTGATCGCCGCGTTTCTCGGCTGGATGTTCGATGGTTTGGAAATGGGCATCTTTCCCCTCGTGGCCCGGCCGGGCTTGCAGGACCTGCTCGGCGTGGAAGGCGACGCGGAAGTGGGAACCTGGATGGCGCGCATCACCGCGCTGTTCCTGCTGGGGGCGGCCTCGGGCGGCGCCTTGTTCGGCTGGCTGGGAGACCGGATGGGCCGGGTGCGGGCCATGTCCTTGAGCATCCTGACCTACTCATTGTTCACGGGCCTGTGCTATTTCGTGGCGGAACCCTGGCAGTTGGGAGCGTTGCGGTTTGTCGCGGCCCTGGGCATGGGCGGCGAATGGGCGTTGGGCGTGGCGTTGGTCATGGAATGCTGGCCGCAACAATGGCGGCCACTGCTGGCCGGCGTGATCGGCGCGGCGGCCAATGTCGGCTTCGCGCTCATCTCCCTCCTTGGCCAGCACGTTCCCGTGACGCGGGACTCCTGGCGCTGGATCATGGTGGTGGGCGCGGCTCCGGCGCTGCTGGTGTTCTTCATCCGCCTGATGGTTCCGGAATCCGAACGATGGAAAGCCTCCGTGCGCGTGCGCAAGGCGCGCCCCCTGCGCGAACTTCTGGAAGGCGGACTTTGGCGGCGCACCGTGCTGGCCATCGTGTTCGCCTCCATTGCGCTGATCGGGACATGGGGCTCGGTGCAATGGCTGCCTCTCTGGGCGGACCAGATGGCCGGCGCCTCGATGCCCACGGCCAAGGCCACCACCTCGCTCTGCCTGGCCCTGGGCGCCATTGTGGGTTGCTTTGTCGGATCATTGATGGGCGGCGCCATCGGCCGGCGCCCGACCTACTTCGGGCTCTGCCTCGGCTCACTCATCTTCTGCGCCTGGATCTTCCGAGGCATCCACGAGTACGGCGGCGCCTTCCTCACCCTGTCCTTCGCGGTCGGCGCCATCACCGCCTCCTTCTACGGCTGGCTCCCCCTTTACCTGCCCGAGTTGTTCCCCACCCGGGTCCGCACGACCGGCCAGGGTGTGAGTTTCAACTTCGGGCGCATCCTCGCGGCGGTTGGCGCGCTGCAGACCGGCGCCCTGATGAATTACTACGACGGGAGCTACGCCCGCGCGGGCGCGGCCATGAGCCTCATCTATGTGGCCGGACTCCTGGTGATCTGGCTCGCGCCCGAAACGCGCGGGCGACCGCTGCCCGATTAGGGAGGCGGGTGGGCGGGGGTTCTCCGGATCATGGGGAGGAACTTACCGCCGAAGGCGCTTTGTGGTGCACTCGATCCATGACCCGATTATCACCTCCGACTGATCGGACCGATCCGACCGATCGGTCCGATCAGGAACGGTCCATTGAGAGGCTCCCAAGGCCCCCATCCGCAGTTCCAGTTGGGCAACGCGCGAGCCGTCACCTTTTTGACTTGGCGGGCAAGGCCCGGGTACCGGTAAATGCCGCCCCTGCATGAGTAGATCAGCCTATGCCAACGCCGGGGTGGACATCGCCCTCGGAAACCGCGTCAAGGCCGGGTTGCCGGCCCTTCTGGCCTCCACCCGGCGGCCGGAGGTGATGGGCAAGGTGGGAGGGTTTGGCGGCTTGTTCGCACTCGACACCCGCCGTTACCGCAAGCCCGTCCTGGTCTCCAGCGTCGATGGCGTGGGCACCAAGCTCAAGATCGCCTTTGCCACCGGCCGTCATGACACCATCGGCCAGGACCTGGTCAACCATTGCGTCAACGACATCGCCGTGCTCGGCGCCGAACCGCTCTTCTTCCTCGATTACCTCGGCACCGGCTCCCTGGAACCGCGCGTGTTTGAAGACATCCTCCGTGGGTTCGCACTCGCCTGCCGCGAGAACGGGTGCGCTCTGATTGGTGGCGAGACCGCCCAGATGCCCGGCTTCTACAAAAAAGGCGAGTACGACGTCAGCGGCACCATCGTCGGCGTGGTGGAGAAGTCGGGGATGCTTGACGGCCGGAACACCCGGGCCGGCGACGTCCTGCTGGGGCTGGCCTCGTCCGGCTTGCACACCAACGGCTATTCCCTGGCGCGGCGCATTCTCTTTGATCAGATGAAGCTCAAGCCGGGCCGACGCGTGGGCGAGCTGGGTCGCACCGTGGGCGAGGAACTCCTGGCCGTGCATCGCACCTACTGGCCGGCCCTCCGCAAGCTCCTGCCGCGCTACAACCCGCCCGGCAAGCCGCGCGCCATCAAGGCGCTGGCCCACATCACCGGCGGCGGCTTCGTGGACAACATTCCCCGCACGCTACCCGCACGCTGCGACGCGGTGGTGGAAAAGGGCTCCTGGGACATGCCCCCGATCTTTCCCCTCCTTCAGAGAGCGGGGAAGGTCCGCGAGGAAGAGATGTATCACGTGTTCAACATGGGCATCGGCATGGTCATGACCGTCGCCCCGGCCCGGGCCGACGCCGTGCTTCGTTCCGTGCGGGCCGCCGGCGTGCCGGCCTGGCGCATCGGCGAGATCCGCAGTGGCAAGGGACGGGCACGCGTGCTGTAGCGTATCGGCTTATGAACGTCCTCGTCATCGGTTCCGGCGGTCGCGAGCATGCCCTGGTCTGGAAGCTGGCCCAGTCCCCCCGCGTCTCCCGCATCTGGTGCGCCCCCGGCAACGGCGGCATGGCATCCGAACCGCTTCAGCATGGGAAAGGCACCGCGGAGTGCGTGCCGATCGGAGCGGAAGACCTGCCGGCCCTCCTGCAGTTTTCCCAAACGCACAAGCCGGACCTGACCGTCGTCGGGCCCGACAACCCGCTCGCCCTGGGCATCGTCGATCTGTTCCAGAAGGAAGGCCTGCCCATCTGGGGCCCCAACCAGTCGGCCGCCCGTTTCGAGTCCTCCAAGGTGTTCAGCCAGGAATTCATGCAGCGGCACGGCATCCCCTCGGCCCGCGCCGGCACCTTCCGAGACGCGCAGGAGGCGATGCGCTTTGCCGAAGGTCTGCAGGGACGTTGCGCCGTCAAGGCCGACGGGCTTGCCCTGGGCAAGGGAGTGATCCTGACCCATGACGTCGAGGAGGCGCGCCAGGCCATCCGGCAGATCATGGTGGATCAGGCGTTCGGCACAGCCGGGCAGCAGGTGGTCATCCAGGAACTTTTGGAAGGCGTCGAACTGTCATTGCATGCCCTGTGCGATGGTCGCACGGCCCTCCTGTTCGAGACGGCCCAGGACCACAAGCCCGCCTACGATGGCGACACCGGTCCCAACACCGGAGGCATGGGGACCTTTTCGCCCGCCCCATTCCTTTCCGACCCGGACCTGCATGCCGCCGCCCGGGCGGTGCTGGATCCCTGGCTCAAGGGGTGCGCCGCCGAAGGCATCGACTTCCGGGGCATGCTTTACCCCGGCCTGATGCTCACGGCCGATGGCCCGAAGGTCCTGGAGTTCAACGCCCGCTTTGGCGACCCCGAAACCCAGGTTTACCTGCCGCGACTCAAGAATGACCTGGTGGACCTGTTCGTGGCCTGTATCGACGGGACACTGGACAAGGTGACGCTGGAGTGGCGTCCGGACGCGGCGGTGTGCGTGGTCATGGCCTCGGGGGGATATCCGGGTGCCTATGAAAAGGGCAAGCCGATCGACGGCCTGGAGGAAGCCGCAGCACTTCCCCGGACCAAGGTGTTTCACGCCGGGACACGACTTGAGAACGGACGCATCGTGACCAGCGGAGGCCGCGTGCTCGGTGTCACCTCCTGGGCTAAGGACTTGGCGGCCGCGCGTCAGGCCGCTTACGAGGCAGTGTCACGGATCCGATTTGAAAAGGCCTACTTTCGGAAAGACATCGCCGTGAAAGGCCTGTGCAAGAGGTGAAATCCAGCGGGGCGCATTCCTTCATCCAACCGCCGCAAAGCGTGATTGCCATCCTGCGCCGCGGCTGGGTAGGATGACCCCTCACGGCAGGGTTGGCCTCCGTGAACCGCGTTGGACCCCAGACCACTCAACCATCACTATGCCCTTTTACATCCGATTGGCCGCCCTGTTCCTGACCCTGGCGATTCTCGCGCCCCAACCGGGGATCGCCGAGGAGAAAGCGGAGAAGCCGCTGGATTTCCAGGAGGTGTATGACCTGCTCAAATCCCAGCTCCCCGAGTTTGACCCGACCGCCATGGGGGATGTGGCCGCGCGCAGCCTGATCCAGAACCTGCGCCCCCGCGTGCAACTGCTGGAATCGGAAGGGGCGACGGATGACTCGGATGACTCGGAACCCACGATCCAGCCCCGCCTGTTCAAGGAGGCCTTCGGTTCCCTGCAACTGGCCGAGGTGACCCCCGAGGTGGCCAAGGCGTTTCCGGCGAGTTACCAGGCCCTGACGGAAACCAACCGCCTCAAGGGGTTGATCCTGGACCTGCGCTTTGCCGAGGGGACGGACTACAAGTCCGCGACCGACCTGGCCAATCTCTTCATTGCCGACGAGGAACCGCTAGCGGACTGGGGCAACGGGATGATCCGTTCCACACCGAAGTCCGACGCCATTGAGCTGCCCACCGTGGTGCTGATCAACGACGAGACGGCCGGTGCGCCCGAGCTTCTGACCGCCATCCTGCGTGAGCGCAACAAGGTCCTGGTTATCGGCACGCGCAGTGCGGGTGAGGCCAGCATGTACCATGATTTCAAACTGGCGACCGGGCAGAGGCTGCGCTTGGCCACCGCCCCCATCACCCTGGGCAAGGAGTCCAAGCTGGACTTCCAGGGAGTGGAACCGGACATCGTGGTGGAGACCGATCCGGCTCATGAACGGGCCTGGCTGGAGGATCCATTCCTGCGGATGGCCGGGGAGCAGAGCGATTCGACAGGGGCGTCCAATGCCGGCACCCGGCGGCGTCTCAACGAAGCGGACCTGGTCCGCATGCTTCGCGAAGGCGAGGTGCCGGAGGAGTTGCAATCCCCGGAAACCACGACTCCGGCCGCGGTCACCGGTCCGCTCATTCAGGACCCCGTTCTCGCCCGCGCCATCGACTTTTTGAAAGGTCTCTCGCTGGTGCGCCCATTTCGGGCCAATTAGGCACGCAACCTTGACGTTTCCCATGCCCCCCTCCAAGGTGTCAGCGTCGAACGCGCCATGAAAACCGTCCTGTTCGTCTGCACCGGCAACGTGTGCCGCAGCCCCATGGCGGAAGGCCTCTTCCGTCATGCCATGCGGCAGCGGCAGGACTTTGCCGTGGTGTCCGCGGGCATCGGGGCGGTCAACGGCGCCCCTGCCAGTGAACATGCCCGCAAGGCGCTGGAAGTTCGCCAGATCGACCTCTCGCAGCATCGCAGCCGCCAGCTCACGCCCGACCTTGTGGAGCGGGCCGACTACATTTTCGGAATGACCCGGGGGCACATCGAGGCGATCCGGGCCCTCTATCCGCATGCCGCGGAAAAGACCTTCCTCATGCGCGAGTTCGAGATCTCCTTGAGCGAAGCTGAGAGGGACGTGTGCGACCCCATCGGCGGCTCCTTCGAGGTTTACACCAACTGCCGGGACCAGATTGAAAAAGGGATTCAGTCCATCATGAACTTTATTGAGCAAAACGAGGCCACCTCCGCCGCCACAGCCCGCACCGCCCGCCAGACCCGGCTGGCCATCGGCGCCGATCACGGAGGCTGGGATTTGAAGGAGGCCCTCAAGCCGTTCCTGGTCAAGCAGGGCATGGTCGTGACCGACTTCGGCGCCTCATCCAAGGAATCGACCGACTATCCGGATTACGCCCAGCTCGTCGCCCGGGATGTCGCGGCCGATGCCTGTGACCTGGGCATCCTCATCTGCACCACCGGCATCGGCATGAGCATCGCCGCCAACAAGGTGCCCGGCGCCCGTGCCGCCCTGGCCTGGAGCCCCGAACTGGCCGCCCTGGCCCGGCAGCACAACAATGCCAACGTCCTCTGCCTTTCCGGCAAACTCACCCCGCCCGAGTTGGCCGCGCGGATCGTGGAAGCGTTCCTCTCCTCGCCCTTTGAGTCAGGCGGCCGTCACGAACGGCGGGTCGGCAAGCTCGAAGCACCCGCGCAGGGTCCCTCCGCAGTGGTCCGCCGCGTCGATCCCTCCGTGGCCGACATCCTCGACCAGGAACGCCGGCGCCAGCAGGAGAACATCGAGCTGATCGCCAGCGAGAACTTCACCAGCCCCGCCGTGATGCAGGCCCAGGGATCGGTCCTGACAAACAAATACGCGGAGGGCTATCCCGGCAAGCGCTGGTACGGCGGCTGTGAATTCGTCGATGAGGCCGAGAAGCTCGCCATCGAACGGGCCAAGCAATTGTTCGGAGCCGAGCACGCCAATGTCCAGCCCCATTCCGGCAGCGGCGCCAACATGGCGGTCTATTTCTCCATGCTCAAGCCCGGGGACAAAATGCTCACCATGGACCTGAGCCATGGCGGCCATCTGACCCACGGCAACAAGGCCAACTTCTCAGGAAGGTTTTTCGAGATCATCCACTACGGGGTCCGGCAGGAAGACGAGCGCATCGATTACGATCTCCTTCAAAAGATGGCCGAGGAACATCGCCCGGCCATGATCACCGTCGGCGCCAGTGCCTACCCGCGCCTGATCGACTTCGAGCGCATGGGCCAGATCGCCCACCGTGTCGGAGCCTTCCTGCTGGCCGACATTGCGCATATCGCCGGACTGGTGGCCACCGGACTGCATCCCAGTCCCGTGGGCCACGCCGACTTTGTCACCACCACCACGCACAAGACCCTGCGCGGACCGCGCGGCGGCCTGATTCTCTGCAGGGAGGAACACGCCAAGGCGATCGATTCACAAACCTTCCCCGGCATCCAGGGCGGCCCGCTCATGCACGTGATCGCGGCCAAGGCGGTCTGTTTCCACGAAGCCCTCCAGCCGTCCTTCAAGACCTATCAGCAGCAGATCGTGAACAACGCCCAGGCCCTGGCCCAGGGAATGTCCCGCAATGGATTCCGCCTGGTCAGCGGCGGGACCGACAACCACCTCATGCTCGTGGATGTCGGCTCCCGCGGCATGACCGGCAAAGAATGCCAACTCGCCCTCGACCAGGCAGGCATCACGGTCAACAAGAACACCATTCCCTTCGAAACCCGCTCCCCCTTCCAAGCCAGCGGCATCCGACTGGGCACTCCGGCTGTGACGACCCGCGGTATGAAAGAGGCCGAAATGGCTGCCGTCGCGGACATGATCAGCGAGGTGCTGATGGACATAAAGAACATTGACGCCATGGGACATGTGCGTCAGCGTGTCCGGGAATTGACTGCGAGTTTTCCCTTGCCGTATTAGGGACGCTCGACTTAGCCTTGGTGCATCCCAGATGTCCTACTCCGAAAGGGGATGTTTTTCAGGCCCGTGCACGGACGTAAGGATTTGGAAACGACGCAACCCCATTGCCAGCCCACCGCTGCGCTTTTGATCTTTTAAGGATCACTTTTTAAGAGCCCACCCAACATCGGAGTTTTATGCCCAGAGGAACACCAGGCAAAAAGGGCCCCAAGAAGGCGGCCAAGAGAAAGCAGGCGCAGGAGGATGCCTCTCTGCCTGTCGAGGAGATCGAAGCTTTCCCCGGGACTGAAACCGCCGCCAACGCCCAAGCGCCCGCACCCGCCGCCTTGCAGCCGGCCGTTCCCACGCCGCAGCCCCCCCAGGAGCATCGCGACACGCCCAGGCCCGAAGCCAAGCCCATGGGCACCACCATCCACATCGCCAAGCTCCAGGCGATGTCCATGAAGGATCTCAATGTCATCGCCAAGGACATGGGCATCGAGAACTTCGGCACCATGCGCAAGCATGAGGTCATCTTTCACATCCTCCAGAAAAATGCCGAGCGCAGCGGCGCCATGTTCTCCGAAGGCGTGCTGGAGATCCTGGACGAGGGCTTCGGATTCCTCCGCTCCCAGAGCTTCAACTACCTCCCCTGCCCCGAGGACATCTACGTCTCCCCCTCCCAGATCCGGCGCTTTGACCTCCAGACCGGCAATCTGATCGCCGGCCAGATCCGCCCGCCCAAGGAGAAGGAGCGATTCTTCGCCCTCCTCAAGGTCGAGGCGGTGGATACCGAGGACCCTGAGAAGGCCAAGGAAAAAACCCACTTCGACAACCTCACGCCACTTTTCCCGGAGCAGCGTTACATCCTCGAGACCGCCACCGACGAATTGTCCACCCGCGTCCTCGACCTGGTCTGCCCGATCGGCAAGGGCTCCCGCGGCCTCATCGTCGCCCCGCCCCGCACCGGCAAGACGGTGCTCATGCAGAAGCTGGCCAATGCCATCCTCCGCAACAATCCCGAGTCCTACCTCTTCATCCTCCTCATCGACGAGCGCCCCGAAGAGGTCACCGACATGGAGCGGAGCTGCCAGCCCGCCGAGGTCATCAGCTCCACCTTCGACGAACCCCCCGAACGCCACGTCCAGGTCGCCGAAATGGTCATCGAAAAGGCCAAGCGCATGGTCGAACACAAGCGGGACGTCGTCATCCTCCTGGACTCCATCACCCGCCTGGCGCGTGCCTACAACACCGTCCAGCCCCACTCCGGGAAGATCCTCTCCGGCGGCGTGGACGCCAACGCCCTCCACAAGCCCAAGCGGTTCTTCGGCGCCGCCCGCAACATCGAGGAGGGCGGCTCCCTGACCATTATTGCCACCGCCCTCGTGGACACCGGGTCCCGCATGGATGAGGTGATCTTCGAGGAGTTCAAGGGCACCGGCAACATGGAGGTCCACCTCGACCGCCATCTTGTGGACCGTCGCATCTTCCCCTCCATCAACATCGAGCTCTCCGGCACCCGCAAGGAGGAGCTTTTGTACCACCCGGACGAATACAACAAGGTGGTGATGCTGCGGCGCGCACTCACCGGGGTGCCGCCCGTCGAGGCCATGGAACTCCTCCTCAACAAACTCAAGAAGACCAACAGCAACGTGGAGTTCCTCCTCACCATGGCCGTGGGCTAGGTCCTCGTCCTCTGTCCGATCCAGCCCCAGATGTGCCATCCCCCCAAGCAACCGCTTCGTACCCACATGAGTCGAACATCCGGACTGGCTAAAACCAGGACTACGAACGGCGCTGCCCTTGTTCGTAGTCCTGGCTTTAGCCAGTCCGGACAATGCCAGGTTCCTGCCTTCTTTGAATGCCCCCCCCGCGACCTTCCGTCGAACGCGCCTCCTTGCGGGTGCGGCTGAGTCCGCCGATGTTGCCCTATATTGAAGGCCGGATGACCTTGCACCCCTTGGCCGAACACATTACATATGTCGCCAGTGACATCTTCAGCTCCGCTTATTCAACCGCGCCCTTCACTGGGCTTTTTCCTAATGCTCGCTGCCCTGCTGGGTATCCTGGCGGGTTGCCAGAAGGACCAAATCGCGGTGTACGAAGTGCCCCACGTCGATCCTCATGCGGGCCACAACCATGACATGGCAAGCCAGGGAACAGCGGCGTCCCCTCATGGCGCCGCCTCCATGGAAACCCCGGCCTGGACCCTGCCCGAAGGGTGGCTGGGCGCCGGCGCCTCCGACATGCTGGCGGGCCGGATCCACATCCCGGGTCCCGCGGGCATGGCTGCCAAGGTGGCTGTCATGCCGTTCAAGCGGATGAACGAGCTCGACTTTCTCAACGTCCTCCGCGCCTCGATGCAAATGGAACCGGTCGGACCTGACGCCCTTCCCGGCATGGTTGAATCCGTTCAGATTGGAGATACCCAGGGACAGCTTTTCGACATCACCAAGGACGCCGCCGAGTCGAGCATGCCCAACGACAGCCACGTGGTGGTGGCCATGCTGCCTCGTGGCGATACGAGCTGGTTTTTCAAGTTGGGCGGCGACGCCGCCTTGGTGGAGGCCAACCGCGACAAGTTTGTCACCTTCCTCAAGTCCGTGACCTTCCAGGCGGCTTCGCTGCCCGAGACGACCTCCACGGCGCCGGCGAGCAGTCCCGACCTTCCCCAATGGACCGTGCCTGATCACTGGCAGCAGGTGGCGGCCACCACGATGTTGCTGGCCAAGTTTCAGCTTTCCGGCAATGAAGGCGCCACGGCCGAGGTGACCGTCAGCTCCTTCCCCGGTGATGTCGGCGGACTGCTGGCCAACATCAACCGCTGGCGGGGCCAGGTGGGACTGGGACCGATCACCGACCAGGATCTGGCCAAGACCGTCACCCCGCTGGACACACCGGAGGGACCGGCGTCGGTTGTCGATGTGACCGGGCCTGGCGCGGAGGGCGACGAGACGCGCCTGGTGGGTGTGATTCATCCTTATGCGGGCAAGACCTGGTTCTACAAGATGATGGGAGATGCCGGGGTGGCGGGTGCGGAGAAGGAGGCGTTCCTGGAATTCGTGAAGAGCGTCCGCCACAACAACGGTTAATCCCCTCATACGGACATGCAGCGATTCATCAAGATCCTGACCAGCCTGCGGCTGACGGTGGTATGCCTGAGCCTGGGCATCATCCTGGTGTTCTTTGGCACGCTGGCCCAGGTGAACGAAGGTCTCTACCTGGCCCAGGAACGCTGGTTTCGCAGCTTCTTCATCTGGTGGAGTCCAAAGGGTGCCAGTTGGGGGCTGCCGGTCTTTCCGGGCGGCTACCTGGTCGGCACCGTCCTGCTGGTCAACCTGATCGCCGCCCACCTCAAGCGCTTCAAGCTCACCTGGTCCAAGCTCGGCATTCATTTGACCCACCTCGGCATCATCCTCCTCTTGCTCGGGCAACTAGCCACGGACATCTTTTCCGAGGAAAGCCACCTGCGCCTGAACCCGGGCGAATCGCGCAATTACTCCGAGAGCCACATGGACAACGAGCTGGCCCTGATCCTGCCCAACCCGGAGACGGGCCGCGACCGCGTGGTGTCCATCCCTGAATCCATGCTGGTCCCGGGAAATGAGATCACCCACGACCAGCTTCCCTTCACGATCCGCGTCAAGGACCACTACATCAACGCGTCGCTGCGCAACCGGGCTCCCATGGTGGACAAGGGTCCGCCACCCGCCACGGTGGGGCTGGGGCCGCGCATCACCCTGGAACCGATGCCGGAGGTGCGCACGACGGATGAGCGCAACATGCCCGCCGTCATTGTCGAACTCGTCGGCCCCGGCGGCCCGCTGGGAAGCTGGCTCCTCTCCACCTGGCTCACCGATTCCCAACCCGTCTCGGTCGCCGGCAAGACCTGGGAACTGGCCCTGCGCTGGAAACGCTTCTACACCCCCTTTTCCATCCAGCTCCTCAAGGCCACCCACGAGGTCTATCTCGGTACGGAAACACCCAAAAACTTCCAGAGCCGGGTCCGCATCGAAAACCCGCGCAGCGGCGAGAACCGGGAAGTGGACATCTACATGAACAATCCGCTCCGCTACGAGGGGCTCACGTACTATCAATACCAGATGGGCGAGGTGGAGGTGGACGAGCGGATTCGACCCAGCACCCTGCAGGTCGTCCGCAACCCGACCTGGCTCACTCCTTACCTGGCTTGCCTGCTGGTTGGCGCCGGCCTGCTCGTCCAGTTCTCCTTTCACCTCATCCAATTCATCTCGAAACGGAGATCCGCATGAAACGATCCGCTCCTTCCTTTCTCGACAAGCTGCCCTGGATCATCACCGGCCTTTGCCTGGTCTGGATGCTCACCCAGATCCGCTACCCGGCGGAGAAGACCTGGAACACACGTCAGTTCGGCGAACTGCCCCTGCTGGCCAATGGCCGGGTCCAACCCATGGATTCGCTGGCGCGCAATTCCCTGCTCCAGATCCGCGACAAGCAGGTGGTCCGCAACAAGGTTCCCGGCGAAGGCGGCAAACTCGAGTCACGAAAGATGGACGCCATCGAGTGGCTGATGGAGGTGATGATGAATCCGGACGAGGCCAACACGCGGCCCATCTTCCGCATCGACCATCCCGAACTGGTCAGCCTGCTCAACCTGCCGGGCAAGGACCGCAAGCTCGGCCTGGACGGCAAGCACTTTTCCTGGAACCAAATCGAGCCCAAGCTCTCCTCCCTGCAGGAGCAGGGACGCCGGATCGCCGAGATTGAGTCCGCGCACCGGACACCCTTCGAGAAGGCCGTCGCCGCCCTGCAGAACCGGCTGTTCCTGTACATGCGGCTCAAGAACACCATCCATCCGCAGGACACCCAGGACTTCCAGGCCGAGCTGAAGGAGTATGAGTCGGTGATGGGTCCCGGACTTGCGGCGTTCCGTGCCCAGCAGTCGGGCCAGGAATTTGACCAGCAGGCCGTTGACAACTTCACGCGCCTGGTCAACCGCTACGACGTCATGGTGCGGATGGACACCCCGCTGCTGGTGCCGCCGCAGGCCGGCAGCCACCTGAACGAGGACTGGAAACCCATCGGCGAGGCGCTGATCGAGTTCATTCACGGCCAACCCATTCCCGACGCCGTGGAATCCTACGCCGCCCTGTCCACGGCCTACCGGACCGGGCAGGTGGAGGAATTCAACCGGCTGGTCGGCGAGTTTCAGTCCCGGCTGGCCGGCCCCTTCGCCCCCGAGGTGAAGAAGGTCAGGAGCGAACACTTCTTCAACCACCTGGATACGTTCTACAAATCCTCCGTGCTGTACGTGCTGGCCTTCATCCTGGCCTGCGGTTCCTGGGTGCGGATGTCCGACTGGATGCGTCGGACGGCGGTGTATCTCATCGTGCTTGGATTTGTCATCCACACCTCCGGGTTGCTCTTCCGCATGTTCCTGGAGGGCCGGCCGCCGGTGACCAACCTCTATTCCTCTGCCATCTTCATCGGGTGGGGATCGGTGGTCCTGGGTTTGGTCCTGGAACGGTTCTACAAGGATGGCATTGGCGCGGTGGTCGCCTCCTCGATCGGCTTCATCACGCTCATCATCGCCCACCACCTCTCGATCGGCGGGGACACCATGGAGATGATGCGCGCGGTGCTGGACACCAACTTCTGGCTTGCCACCCATGTGGTCGTGGTCACGCTCGGATATGCCGCCACGTTCGTGGCGGGGTTCCTGGCGATCATCTATCTCATCCGCGGCTTCTTCACCCGCTCCCTCAGTGCCGGCACCGAGAAGTCCCTCTCGCGGATGGTCTATGGCATCATCTGCTTCGCCACCCTCTTCAGCTTCGTCGGCACCGTGCTGGGCGGCATCTGGGCCGACCAATCCTGGGGACGCTTCTGGGGTTGGGATCCGAAGGAAAACGGCGCCCTGATCATCGTCCTGTGGAACGCCCTCATCCTGCACGCCCGTTGGGGCGGCTTGGTGCGCGAGAGGGGCCTCATGAACATGGCCATCGTGGGGAACATCGTCACCGCCTGGTCCTGGTTCGGGGTCAACATGCTGGGCATCGGGCTCCATTCCTATGGATTCATGGATGCCGCGTTCTGGTGGTTGATGCTCTTCGTGGGCAGCCAACTCCTCCTCATTGCCATCGGCCTGGTGCCCAAGGAACGCTGGCTGAGCTTCCGCACGGCAGCTTCCCGCCAGGCCGGGCCCTCCGGCATCCCCGCCCCCCGCACGTAGTCCAAGTAGCCGCCGACGTCAGGAGGTGGTCCCCCTACGACTCCGTTCGCGCCCAACCACCTCGTGACCTCGGCGGCTACTTCATGGAGGTGGCCCCGTCGTGATGAAGTCGCCCCACCTCAGGGAAGCGGCTGCGAACTCCTCAGGTAAGCAAACAAATCGCGCAACTGCTGCGGCTCGTACGCATCCAGCAACCCCTCCGGCATGAGGGACATCCCGGCCGCTTTCATCGTCGCCACTCCGCCGGTTTCCAGGGATACGTTCTGTCCGTCCATCCCGCGCAACACCACCACGTTGGGATCCTGTTCCACGACGAAGCCCGTCAACGATCGTCCATCCTTTGTCTCCACTTGGAAGGTCTCGAACCCCTCCCGAATTTCGGCGTTGGGATGTACGATGCTCAACAGCAGGTTGCGCAGGTCGCTCCTTTGATAGGTGGTCAAGTCGGGGCCAATGTGGCCGCCCTGATCAAAAAGTGTATGACAAGCCGCGCACGCTTGGTCGAACAGCACCTTGCCCTGGTAGGGGTTGCCATTGCCTTCGGCCAGCACGACTTGCAAGGCCACCAGCGTGCCCTCGACGTCCCCGGCTTTCGGATCGCCAACCCCGGGCCACAACGCTTCGGCCCGCTTGGCCAATGAGCCCTCGGAATGTCCTCGCAGCCGCGCCTTCAGCGGTCCGGGCACATCGCCAGCCTGGATCTTCTTCTCCTCCACGGCGGTCAGCAAATAGCCCACCCACTCCGGGCGGCTGACCAACAGCGTGAGAGCCGCCGGGCGCACCGTTTCAGGCAGCCCAGGATACGCGGCCGCCACGGTTTGACCGATATCGCCCGAGTCAAAGGATTGCAGGGCTGTCAGCGCGGCCTTCCGCACCGTGGCCGGTCCATCCTGCGCGACAAGCCGCAGCATGACCGGCACCGCCTCCCCTGCCCGGATGTCCCCGGCAATCTCGATGTAGGCGCGGCGCTCGTCCGGATCGGCCTTGGCATCGGCCATGACCGCGATCGCCTTCTGCATCGCCCCCGGACGTCCCTGCCGCAACTGAAACGCCGGGGAACCCAGCTCATGCGCCGCCATGGCCTTCACCAACGGATCGGGCAATCCCGCCAAGGAGCGGCCCTTGAATGCCTCCTCGAAGCCTTTCATGAGAGCAAGCCGATGGGGTTGCGTGGGGGCTTTCTCCAGCAGCGCCGCGCAGGCCAGAAGGTCCTGCCGTGTTCCCGAAGCGGCGTAACGACGCATGATGCGTTCCAGGATCGTCCCCTCCACCATGACCCAACTCCAGAGTGTGGAATCGTCAAACAACGCCAACACGGACTCCCGATCGCTTTCGGATTTAGATTCGAGCGCCCACCAAAGCAGCAAGGACTGGCGCAGATCTGAGGCGTCCTCGTCGTGGGCCAGCAAAAGGCGAATCAAGGGCAGCGCCTGGCTGGCCGGCAGACGCTTGGCGGTGCAGGCCAATTGGGCGCGCACTTCCACGTTGGATTCCTCCGCAGCCATGCGCTGCAAAGCGAGCTCTGCCCCGCCGGAAACCTTCCCTTCGTCCCCGAGCAACCGAACCGCCCACAGCCGGACAAAAGGATCCTGATGCCCAAGATAGGGTTCCATGGCGCTTGGACCACGGGCCACATAAAGCGCCCACAAGCCCTCCAGGGCAGGCTGCGCAGTTCCCTCCTGCAGCATGGCCTTCAATGCATCCACAGAGATCTTCCCGCCGCGGTCAGCCAAAATGTGGCGCGCCGTTTGGCGTTGCCACGGATTGGCGTCTCTCAGATGGGCGACCAACGGCTCATCCGTCAGGCTGCCCAGGTTGAAGGGGGCCAGCGATGTGGCGCCTCGCGCCTTGAGCCGATACACCCGGCCGTTGCTGGCGTCCATGTTGCCCTGGTAATTCCGCCAGTGATTGACCTGGAGATCGTACCAGTCCGCGATGTAAATCGCTCCGTCCGGCCCCACCTTGATGTCCACGGGCTTGAACCATCGATCGGTCGTGGTGACGGGGCGTTCGATGTCCCTTGTCTGAAACGTTGATCCGAGCGGCTGGATGTCGCTCACCACCACCCGCCCCTGCAAGGGCTCCACGCCGAACAGGCGACCCCGGTAGCGTTCCGGCAAGGCGCCCGCTTCGTAAATGAGGAACGTGTGGGTGAATCGTTCCACCGCGTTGTGGGGCATGTGGGGGAAGAAGCCGAAGGCGTAGGGATTGGACAACGGTCCGTGCTTGTTGAATCCCTTGCGCAGGTAGGCGCCCTGCATGTAGTGATAGCCGCGCGTGTCCCCGCCGTTGTGTCCCGAAAAGATCCGCCCCTTGGCATCCATCTCCACGCCGAACACATTCCCGCCCCCCTCCGCAAAGATCTCGTAGCGGCGCCGCTCCGGGTGGTAGCGCCAGATGCTCTGGCCCTGGGAATACACTACGTGATTGGTGTCGGGCCGGTCTTGCCGAGCCAGCCGCACGTCGGATGGCAGCCCATGCACGCGCACGCGGGCGGACACCGTGCTGCCCTGTGCGGCATAAAGCCAGCCGTCCGGTCCCCAGCGGAGGCTGTTCACCACCGAATGGGTGTCTTCCAGGCCAAACCCGGAAAGGTGCACCTCCGGATCGCTGTCCGGCACATCGTCACCGTTGCGGTCCGGATAAAAGAGCAGGTAAGGCGGATTCAGCACCCAGACCCCGCCGCGTCCCGTGGCCATGGAGGTGGCGATGTTGAGGCCGTCCACGAACACCTTGTGCGAGTCATAGGCTCCATCCCCGTCCGTGTCCTCGTGGATCGACACGCGATCGCGTCCGGGGATGTGATGCGGGGGAGGCGGAGGCACCTTGTCATACACCGCGCGCCAATACTCGTCGTGACTGACCAGGTCCAGGCCGGACGGGGCGGGGTATTGGCGATACTCGGCGACCCAGAGGCGCCCGCGCTCATCGAAGCTGAGTTGCAGGGGCTGGGCGATGACTGGTTCGGAGAGAACCAATTCCAGTTCCAGATCCTCGGGCACCGTGAAGGCCTGGAGTGATTCCCTGGGCCGCATGGGTTGGTCCGGTTGACCGGAAGAATCGGTCGCATGGCCCGACGCCGGTTGCGCGTTCGCGACGGTGTGAAAGAGCGCCTGGGCATCGGCGGGGGGAATAGGATGTCCCACTGCCCAGAGCAAGGCATTCAACCAGAACCGTCGAAAGGCCTCGTTGTCGAAGTCTCCGGGGTGCCCGAGCGAGGTGTAGAACACCTTCGCCTTGCGGGGACCATACTCCCGGGTCCATGCGACGGGTTCGGGTGGCTGTCCGTCAATGGATCCGATCAACAATGGCTGGGTGCCTGCCTCCAGTGGGGTGACCTTGTAGAGGGAGCCGTTGCCCTGGAAGGCCTTCACATCCACGCCGGTAAGAATGGGATGTTCAGCCGCACCTTCCGCCACAGTGAGCCGGGTTTTGGGTCCATTGCCATGGTGATTGCTGTAGTGCCCCCCCAACACTTCAGGATCAAAGGACTGCCAGGCCGCGCGATTGGGATCGGCGTTGATCTCGGCCAGAGTCGTGGCATCCCGCACTGCGAAGGCGTGACTGGCCGTGCGGATCCCGACGAGGGGTTTGCCCTGTTCCAAATGCCGTCGAATGGCCGCCAGTACCTCCGGTGTCGGAGTTCGCCGTCGCACGCTCACCACCAGGAGGTCCGCATCCGCCAGGGCTTCGACCAGGCCGGGGAACTGGTTTTTGTCGTTGGTATCGGCTTTGATGATCGTCGTCTGCAGGCCGCGCCAGTCCAGTTCCTTGGCGGCAAAGGACGGCAAGGTTTCCCAGGTCTCGTATTCGTCTTCGCCGATCATGATTACCACCTTCGGCCGCACATCTTCCTGGAATCGGAATGGTTCCCCGCCCAGCAGATCGGAGCTGGTCGCCGTTGGGCAGCAATACGTCTCGACATGCTCGATCATCAGCTCGGTGCCGATGCAGTGGGGGACGTAGGGCGCCTTGCGGGAGTTGTACATGGTGTCACTGGGACAATGGATGACCAATCCCCCGCGGCGGCGCACCTCCCGGGCCACGTCGTTGAGGCGCGGCGCCATCTCGGCCACGCGCCGTGTGGCCCCCTCGCACCAGTGTTGGTTCCACATGTCGCAGATGACCAGGGCGGTGCGTTCCGCCGGCAACTGGGTGAGAGATGCTTCGACCTTCCACGACCCGCTTCCCGGCGCCGTTTCCGTGCGGTGGCGCAGGTTCAAAGTCAACGGCTGCGCGGCCGACGCCAACAAGTCGGACAGCAGCAAGGCGCCCAGCAGGAGGGTCCATCGGGGAAGCGTGGCAAGGGATTTCATGAGCAGGCTCGGGCGTCTCTGGGGACAGGGCCGGTTGGTTGCGGGGGGAAGTATGGGCCTGGTGGCCGGCGGGCCGCAACCTTCGACTTAGGAGGGTGACGTGGTGACTTCATGACTTGATGACGCCAGGGATCGCGTGCCTTTGCAGGCTGGGTAGTGACTGCAGCCCCAGAACTCGCCCCGGGAAGAGTTGCGGGGCCGCATGGGCTCGCCGCACAGTGGGCAGTTGGGAGACTTGACTGGTTGGCGCGCCTGAATCCGGGCCTGGAACATCTTCTCCTTGATCCCACCGCATTCAAGGAAGACCGTCTCCAACCGTTGGAGCTGTCGCCCCAGCAATCCGGTGGCGCGCTGGATCAAGACGATCAGGGCGTTCGCCGCGGCGAGGTCATCCCCGTTCGCCAGCCACGGATCGAATTTGGCCTTCTCCCGAAGGAGATGTGTCCAGAACCGATGCAACATGTCATCGTCATACTCAAAGGGTTCCAGCATGATCGACAGCACCCGCTTGTGATCGGGGTTGTGAACGCTCCAGGGAATGCTGCCTTTGCCGACCAGATAGTCCTCCAGGTCACCCTGAAGTTCCGACAGGCTGGCCTTGGCCACGTCGGTGAGCCGGATCTCCGTTTCGGAGGAGGTCTTCGCGCGTTCCGAACCCTCTATGATGTTCTGCTTGCCGGAACGCGATGCCCCGATCATCTGCCCAACCATCTTGCCGAGAGGATCCTCTTTCCAATGGATGAAGCGCTTGCAGAAACTGATAGTGCCCAGGTGAACAATGGCAGCGAACTGAAACGAATGCAGCTTACGGTAGCCACCACTCGCATTGTAAATCCGACTCACGTGACGTCCTCCTCTCCTTGTTGAAGCGACCCTGGCAGCAACCTGCCAAGTCCGAGTTCCTGCTTACCCGCCGGGCGTCACCAAGTCAAGAAGTCATGGCGTCACGGAGTCACCCCCAACACCCGCAACACCTCTTCTGGGCGAACCCGCACACGCCAGTTCCCGGTCAGGTCGCGCCAGGCCACCCGGCCATCCCGATCCAGGATGAACACCGCCGGCCGGGCCACATCGCCATAGGGGCCGCCCTTCTCGTGCCGCAAACCGTAGGCATCGATGACGCTCAGCTCCGGATCGGCCAGGAGCGGGAAATCGATCTTGCGTCGCCGCGCCAGGCGGGCCGCATCCTCGACCGTGTCGGTGCTGATGGCCAGCACCTCCCCGCCCTGATTCCGAATGGCTGCGATGTGCGACTGCAAACCTTGCAGTTCCGAAACGCAGAAGGGTCACCAGTGCCCCCGATAAAAGACCAGCACCACCTTGCGTCCCTGGAAATCATTCAGATGCACCTCGCGCCCGTCCTGGTCCGGCAGGGAGAAGTCTGGAGCGGCCTCCATGGCCAGCGTGTCCGGACGTCCGGTCGGCACATCATAGGAGAAGACGAAGACGTACCACAGGAAAAGCCCACCCACGGCCAGCGAGAACAACACCGATCCGCCGGCCGCCACGCGCCGCCAGATGCCCGGGCCTTGTCGCAGCCAAGTCCAGCCCGACCATACGGCCCACACCAGGCCCAACCCCACCCAGGGCGCGTTCACCCACGGCACATCGCGCAGATCCGGGAAGCGCACAAAGAAGAGGAAGTAGCTGACCGCCCCGGCGAAGACCACGATCGGCGCGGCCCAGATTCCGTGCCGCGCCAGGCGTTCCCCGCACCGGGTTCGGCTCATGCGAGAACGTGTCATGGCTTGGGCCAGTTCAGATGCCGGTGCAGGAAGTCAAAGGTGCCCTGGCCGTGGATGGTGTGCGGACCATCGAACCATTCAATCTCGCACCGGTCCGGCATCTTGAGGCGCACGGCATAATGATGCCGCACCTTGGCAAACTCATGGGCCACCATTTCGTCCGGCGCCACCCCGTCGAGGTGGCCGCGCTCGACCATGAACGGTCGCGGGGCGATGAGGGCCGCCATCTCCGCATAGTTGAACGTGCTGCCCAGGTTGTACTCGAAGATCTCATACTCCCCGGTCCAGACATAGCTGTAGGGGCTTCGCGTGGAGGCATTTTTCCAGACCCACTCGTTGAAGTCGGCCGAACAGATGGACAGGCAGTAGTTGGTGACCAGGGCCGGGATGCGCATGGCGGTCTTGCCGCCATAGCTCAACCCGTAGAACGCGATGCGGGAGGGATCGACGTAGGACAACGAGGAAAGCCAGTCCACGATCTGCTGGTGCTGCGGCACGATGATCGAGAACAGCGTTTTGCCCAGCGGATTGGCCTTGCGCTGCAGGGTGCGGAAGCGGTCGGTGAACAGGTAGAGGTTCTGCGGGGCAAAGGTGATGAAACCCCGCTCCGCCAGCTTGGCCGCGAAGTCATGATAGGCGCGGTGATCCCCCTCGATGACATCGCGAGGGCGTCCCTCCAGGCCGTGTTGGCAGACCACCACCGGACGTCGTTCACCCTCCTTGAGGTCCTTGGGCACAAGCAGCACCCCGTAGGCAATCACATCGGGATACACGTCCAGGACCACTTCAAACCCCTGCCAGGTCGGCTGGTCATACATCAGCCGGGTGCGGGGGCGCGCGGGCAAGAGGGGCTGGTCAAACGCCCCGATCACCTCCTCCCGAAAGATGGTGCGATACCTCTCCGCGGAAGCCTGATAGGCCTCGGGCGAGGCGGTATCCAAGTTTTTCATGAATTCCTTGCGCACGTAGGGGCTTTCCCTCAGGACCCATTGGGTGTGCCGGTCCAACTCGTGCAATTGTCGCCGTTGGCGGGCGTCGGGGTCCATCTGGTTGGCCAGCGGCTGGACCGGCTGGGTGGAGACGATGTATCGCGTGGAGATGCCCAGCGCGCCAAAAAGGCGATGGAAAAGCTCCGCCGATCCCCAGCTTTCCACCCCCTCGTCGGGCACGGTCAATCTCAGCCAGTTGCGGTCGCGCCAGGGCTCGGCCAGAGCCAGGGCCCGCTCCACCTCGGCCCGCACGTCGTCGGGTTCCGGCCCGGTCAGTCGCGCCGGTGCGCCCCCCTCGCCAGGCAGGACCACTTGAGGCCCCGCCGCCGCCTCGATGAGCAGCGTGCGCGGGGCCACCATCGAGGCCAGTTCGGCATCCCCGAACTCCCTGAGCACTCCAAACACATTACGGTCGATCGGCTCCTCCCAGAGGCGCTGGCGGGAATGGAAATACCCGCTGACCACCGTGGCCTCAATGCGCGGGTCCAGAGCTGCGGCGTAGAGCGCAATGCCTCCGCCTTCGCCGAACCCCACCACGCCGATCGCCTGATTGGTGGCGAGAGTGTCTGCCTTGATCCAGTCCACCAGGCTCAGGATCTTCTGCACCTCGTAACCGATCAGGTGCCGCCCCAGCTCGAAGGACGGACGGTAGATGAACTCGCGGCTGGTCAGGTTGGCACGGCCCTGCCGCTTCTCAAGCTGCCGATCGATGAGGGTCGGAACCACCAGCCGGACATAATTCTCACCCAACAAACGTGCCACCTGCGATTGCGGCGGCAGCCCCTCCACCGCGCCGATCAACTGCTCGGGTGTCTGGTCGGCGTCGGGAATGACGATGAGGGTCGCCTGCGGATGCCGTCCGGCCGGGTTGATGAGCAACCCCTCCCCGTGCACATCGCCAAACGACGGCCAGCGCACGTTCCGGATCGTGAAACGCACTCCCCGTCCTGTCGTCACGCCGATCCGGGTCGAGGCGACATACTCCAGGGCGTCGATGGGATGCCGCTCGTCGCGCATGCCCAGCATCTCGGCCAAGCGCTTCCGGTTGGGCGCGATGGACTGGTTGTAGGCCTCCTCGGAACTGAAGTCCCGTTGCCAGAAGGATGCCCGTCGCGGGATGGATGCCTCCAGTTCGCGCAGGAGAAAACGATCCACGCCGGCCACCAGGTTCGAGGCGATGTCGCCCTGCAAGGTCAAGGGCTCTGTGGCCGCCAGGTGCGTCACCTCACCCGAGGTTTGCACGGCCGGCAGGGCCGCCCGAAGGATGCCGGGCACCAGACACAAACTGAGGATCAGGGATCGCATGGGGGAGCAGTATCGGACAGCGCCCCGCCTCATGGCAACGGCCTTCTCTTGGTTGTCCCCGCTTCAGTAGCCGCCGACGTCAGGAGGTGGTTCGTGGCGGATTCATTCCCCAGGAGTCCACCTCCTGACGTCGGCGGCTACTGACGTCGGCGGCTACTGACGTCGGCTACTTCCATGCGCCCGGCTAGGCGGGCTTGTCTCCGAGCACCTCCCGGATCGAAGCGGCCAGCACATCCACCATGCGCCCGGCCTGGCTGGGGGTCATGATATAGGGCGGGATCAGCGGCACCACGTTGCCGATGGGGCGCGTCAGTACGCCGCGCCGCCTCATGGCGTCGCAGACACGCATGCCGACGCGGTCCTGCAGGGGCCAGGCCTCGCGCGTTCTCCAGTCGCGCACCAACTCCACACCGACCATGAGGCCCTCACGGCGGATGTCACCGACGTGGGGCAGACACCACAAGCTTTCCAACTTTTCCCCCATGGCGCGTTCCAGGGCCGCCCGTGCACGGTGCGATGCGGCCGACCGAAGGATCTCCAGGCTGGCCAGACCGGCGGCGGCGCCGAGCTGATTGCCGGTGTAGCTGTGTCCGTGAAAGAAGGTCTTGAACTCCTCGTACTCCCCCAGAAACGCATCAAACACCTTCTGTGTGGTCAACGTGGCGGCCATGGGGAGGTATCCACCCGTCAAGCCCTTGGCCAGCGCCAGGAAGTCCGGCTGCACCCCCTCCCGATGGCAGGCCATCAGCGAGCGGTGTCCCGTCAAGCCCCTTCCCGTCCTGCCAAACCCGGTCATGACCTCGTCCGCTATGAGCAAGGCACCGTGCGCGCGCGCGAGGTCCGCGACTTGCCGCAGCCAACCGGCCGGCTGGGCGATCATGCCCGCGGCCCCCTGCATGAGCGGTTCCACCACCATGCCCGCATAGCCCTCACCGCGTCGGGCGCGATGCTCCATCCGTTGCGCGACCTGGCCGACGCATTCCCAGCCGCAGCGGCGTGTGCTCCGGGCATCGGTCCTCTCGGGACGGGCCCGGTTGAACGGGCAACGGTAGCAATAAGGCGCCATGACCGCGTCGGACTTGAAGAGCAGTCCGGCGTAGGCTTTGTGGAAGAGGTCGATGTGTCCCAGGCTCACCGCTCCGACGGTGTCCCCGTGATACGCCCCCTGCACGGCAAGGAACCGGGGCCGACGGGCACGACCGGTCCGTCGGCTGTATGCGTAGGCCAGTTTCAGCGCCACCTCCAGCGCCGTGGATCCGTCATCGGAAAAGAACACCTTCTCCAACCCGGGCTGCGTCGTCCTACCTCGCCATGGAAGGCGGCCGGCCACCCCGCGCAGGTCATGGCGCGTGACCTGTCGCTTCGGATTGGCCTCTCGCACCAACTCGCGCGCGAGCCGGGCCGCCGGTTCATTGGCCAGGCCCAAGGCCGAACTGTGGGCGATCAGTTCGAGTTGCCGGCGGATGGCGCGGTTGATCCGCGGATGCGCATGCCCGTGCAGATTCGTCCAAATGGAGGCGTTGCCATCCAGATAACGGCGTCCATGGACATCCACCAGCCACGGCCCCCGCCCCGCCCGAATCACCACCGGCTCGGTGCGCAGCCAATCACGCATCTGGGTGAAGGGATGCCAGACATGACGCTGATCCAGCTTGGCAATGGGATGCATGGTTTAGAAGGCGGCTGCAGCGGAGGGAAAACCCAACTGCTGCAGCGCCTGCACCAGGGCTTCCACCTGACCCAACTGATGCCCGGCAGTCACGGTCAGGCGAAGCCGCGCCTTTCCGCGAGGGACGGTCGGGTATCGGATGGCGGGCAAGAGCAGGCCCGCCTCGTGGAGTCGTGCCGCCAGATCCACGGCCGCCGACTCCGCGCCGACGTGGAGCGGGACGATCGGGCTTCGCAGCGGCGCCAACGGCATGCCCGCCTGGATGAGGCTGCTCTTGAGCGCGTCCAGCAGAAGCCAGACGCGGGTGCGGCGCTCCTCCCCTTCGGCGCCGCGCACCCGCTCCACGGCGGCACATGCCGCTCCCGCCACGGCGGGCGAAGGCGCCGTCGAAAAAACAAAGCTGCGGGCGCGATTCACCAAATAATCAACCAGCGCGCGTGAGCCGCAGATGTAGCCGCCCGAGACGCCCAGTGCCTTGCCCAGGGTCCCCATCTGCACTTCCACCTGATCGGCCACCTCGTACGCTTCGGCCAACCCGCGCCGGCCAGCTCCGAACAATCCCGTGGCATGGGCCTCATCCAGGAACAGCCAGGCGCCGTATCGCTGCTTGAGTTCCACGATGTCCTTGAGCGGAGCCAGGTCGCCGTCCATGGAGAAGACGCTCTCCGTCACCACCAGCACGCGGCAGGAGGAACCGCTCCGGCGTTGGTCGTCCGCCCACTGGAGACGCGCTTGGAGGGCGTTGAGATCGTTGTGTGGAAAGACCCGCAGGCGGGCTCCGCTTTGTCGGGTGGCATCCACCAGGCAGGCGTGGGCCAACTTGTCGAGAATCACGATGTCCCCCTTGCCGACCAAGGCGGTCAAGGTTCCCCAGGCCGCGGCGAATCCGCTGCCAAACACCAGGGCCGCCTCCGTTCCTTTCCAGGCGGACAGCGCCTCCTCCAACTGGTGATGGATCCCCAGTGAACCGCAGATCAACCGCGATGCCCCGGAACCGACTCCATACCGCTCCATGGCCAGCCGAGCCGCCTCGCGCAATCCGTCGTCCGCCGCCAACCCGAGATAGTCGTTGGAGGAGAAGTTCACCAATTCCCGCCCGGCCTCCAGGACCAGCACTCCTTGTGGCGATTCGATCCGGCGCAGGGACCGCCACAGGCCTTCGGCGCGCAATGCCTCCGCGCGCTGTTGCAGGTCCTGGTCAAACTCGATCATCGGCTGGTCCTAACCGAAGCGACGCCCGGAGGCAACTTCTAGTGTGTGATCCATGAAACGGGTGCAGTGAACCGTACTTTTCACAGGCCCCTCACCCTAGCCGCCTCCCGTAAGGGGGTGGATCCTCTCATTACCCAGCACGCGCAAATCCACCGCCTCACGGCGGTGGCTACGTGGCCGGCGCCACGGCCCATTGCCCGTGAATCATCGATGCCGCCACCGGCCCGGTGTGGGCGAGCACGGCTTCTTCGGCCCCCGCCGCGTCCCGCGCATAGGGCACCAGCATCATGTCCGCCTCGGCGCCCGGCGCCAGCACACCCAGTTCGCCTTCCCGGCGCAGCGCGCGGGCGCCGTGAACCGTGGCCATGCGCAAGAGTGTCCCTGGGGCCAATCCCGGACACCCCTCCGCCATCAACCGCATTTCCGCGAACATGTCCAGGGCGCGGAGCCGCCCACCTTGCCGGGGCATGCTGGCCATGCTGTCGGTGCCGATGCACACATTGACTCCGGCCTCCATCAGCGTGGCGCAGGGAAAGGGGCGATGGTGAAAGTAGGCGTGGCTGCCGGGACAATGCACCGCATGCACGCCATGCCGGGCCAGGATGGCGGGATCTTCCGGGCCCAGGTAGTTCAGATGCACCGCCAACAGGTCCGGCCCCAGGTAGCCGAGGCGCTCCAGCGCCTGCACCGGCGAGCCGCGACCGCAGTCCGACATGTCACGCTGGCTCTTCAACCAACCGTAGAGCGGACCGGAAGCATCATGGAACATGACAAACTCATCCTCCGACTCGGCGACGTGCGTCATGAGCGGCCAGCCACGGGAGCGGGCAGCGGTCGCGGCGCGACGAAGGAGTTCGGGCGACGTGGTGTAGAGCGCGTGTGGCGAAAGGCCCACGCGCCCCGTCATGCGGGGCGACGCCCCCCACCTCTGGACGGCCTGCTCAACCAGCTCCGCTGCCGTGGGCTGGGGCTTGAGATGGATCAATTCACGGAGCGACACGACACGCAAGGGTGTGGCAGCCCAAAGATCCGGGATCAGTTCGGGCACCGCCTCGACATCCAGCACCGTGGTCGTTCCGAATTGGAGCAACTGACGCGCGCCTTCAATCCAGGAGGCGGCAAACTCGGTGTAGCTCCAGTCTCCCTTCAGGGAAACGATCGCCTGGATCCAGTGGGTGAAGCGTTTCATGGGCGGGATGCGCCCGCCCATGTGCGTGTAGTCAAGATGGCAATGGGCGTTGATCCAGCCGGGAAGCAGGATCACCTCGCCCAGATCAACGACGCACTGCCCGGCATCTCCACCCGCCCAGCGTCCGACCGAGGTGACGCGCCCTTTCCGAACATCGACGACGGCATTCTCAATGCACCGTCCCGCCATCGGCAGGGCGAGTCGGGCGCGGACCTGAAAGGCTTCTGGAAGCGCGTGGCCCGCCACGTGGACTGTGCTGCAAGCATCCATGAACAAAGGGGACCGCCCGGTTCGATGCGTGGTCCAAGCCGGCCCCGCTGGATTGGAGTGGCAAAGCAGGCAGCGGTGGACCGATTGGAATGGGACTCGAACCCGAGAGCGGGGCGCTACTTGACGGTCGAATCCTGGCGCTTGGCCTTGGTTCGCGCCGCCTGGGTGTGTTTGCGGGCCTTGTGCTTGCTGTGGCGTTTGCGGATCTGCTGCTGGATCTTCTTCGTCACAAGGTCGATCGCCGCGTAAAGGTCGTTCTCGGAGTCTTCGGCGAAAATGTCGGGACCCGGCATTCCGAGGCGCATGGAGCACTTGAACTGGGTGTCACTCGGTTTGGAATTGTCATGCTCCAGCGTCACACGCACATCCATGGCAAAGCGATCCTGGTGCTCCAGCTTGTCAATGCGGGACATCACGTGATCCTCAATGGCCTTGGTCAACGTCAGGTTGTGCGTCGAAAGAATCAATTTCATGATAAAAGGATGCCAGTTTCAGCCTCGGGAAATCCAGCGAAACCTTGTTCGACGCCCCGGCACCTTCCGGGGGACGCGGCTGGCGCGGTCCCGAACTCCCTTGCGTCGAGCAGAAAACCTGCCCAGCACCGCTTCCGCTTGGTAATCCTTGCACTGAACGCTCCCCTTCCGTTAAATCAGGCCATGCCGATGCGCGTCATTGCCGTGGCCAACCAGAAGGGCGGCGTAGGCAAAACCACCACCGCCGTCAACTTGGCCGCCTGCCTGGCGGCCCATGGGCGCCGCGTCCTCCTCTTCGATCTCGACCCCCAAGCCAATGCCACCAGCGGCTTGGGATTGGACAAGACGCCCGGCGACAGCGCCTATGCCTCCATCCTGGGCGAGGCGCCCCTGCTCGACAAGGTCAAGCCCACCGCCTGGCCGGGCCTGAGCGTCATCCCCAGCGAACTCGACCTGTGCGGGGCGGATGTGGAGTTGTCCCGCAGTGACGACCGCCTTCATCGGGTTCGCAACGTCTTGCAGCCGGTCACGCGCAGCCGCCGATTCGACCTGATCCTGATCGACTGCCCCCCCTCCCTCGGAATGCTCACGCTCAACGCCTTCGCGGCGGCTGACAGCCTGATCATTCCGTTGCAGTGCGAGTATTACGCCCTGGAAGGCATCTCCATGATTCACCGGATCCTCGATCAACTGCGCGCCTCCGATGTCAATCCCGGGCTGGAAATCCTGGGCGTCCTCATGACCATGTTCGACAGCCGCACACGCCTCTCGCCCCAGGTAGTCTCGGAAGTCCGCGACCACTTTGGGGACACGGTCTTCGACACTGTCATCCCCCGCACGACGCGCCTGGCCGAAGCGCCCAGCTTCGGGCAACCGATCATTGCCTACGACAAATACAGTGCCGGCGCCGCCGCCTACGAAGTCCTGACCGAGGAACTTTTGGAACGCTTGAACCTCCCCCCCATCGAAGCCGACACCCCCACCGAAGAACCCGCTCTCGCCGACTAGCCCCGCCTCCTCCTTCTCCCCTCTTCCTTCTGCCTTCTACCTTCTGCCTTCATACTTTTAATACACGTCCCGCAGATACCGCCGCTCCGTCTTCATCAGCGTCACGTCCACATACTCCCGCGCGGCGTCTTCCGAACGTCCGCCCTGCTCGCGGGCGATGTCAATGAGGGTTTGATGAACATCCCGGGCCATGTGCCGGGCATCGCCGCAGACATAGAAGTAGGCGCCCTCCTGCAGCCAACTCCACAGCAACGCGGCTTGTTCCTTCATGCGATGCTGGACGTACACCTTGTGGTCCTGGTCGCGGGAAAAGGCCAGGTCAAGCCGATGCAGCGTTCCCCGCGTCCGGTAGGCTTCCAGCTCCTCGCCATACAAGTAATCGGTGGCGCGGTGTTGTTCGCCAAAGAACAGCCAGTTGCGTCCGCGTGCCCCCTCATGTTCCCGCTGCTCGAGGAAGGCGCGGAACGGGGCGATCCCGGTGCCGGGCCCCACCATGATGATGTTCCGATCCCCTTCCTCCGGCAGCCGAAAGTTTTTCGACACCTGCACATACACCGGCACCTCCGCTCGATGCAGCGGCACCTGGTCGGCCAGGTAACCCGTGCAGAGCCCGGTCCGCGCCCGGCCGTGTGTCTCATACCGGACCACCGCCACGCACAAATGCACCTCGCCCGGATGCGCGACCAGGCTGGAGGCAATCGAATACAGCCTGGGAGGGATGGGGGTAAGCTGGGCCAGGAACTCCGCGGGCGACTCGAAGCGCGCCTCATGGAAGTCATCCAGCACGTCCAGGTAATCCCGGGTGAAGAGATACTCCGCCAACGCCTCGGCGTCGGCCGCAAGGGCCGCAGCCCGGTCGCGCTGGGGGCCTTCGGGAAGCGAGGTGGCCAGCGTCTTGACCACCTTGCGCCCGGCCCGGTTGAGGATGAAGCGGCTCGCCAACACTTCCGCCAGGCTGGCCTCGCCGCCCTTGGGGTCGGGCACTGGGGTTGCACCGTCCAGGTCCAGCCGCGTGAGAATGCCCTCGACCAGGAAGGGCGCGTTCCGGGCAAAGACCGCCAGCGAATCACCCGGGGTGTAGTCCAGACCGCTCCCTTCCAAGCTGAAAACAAAATGCCGCGTGTCCTTGCCCGAGCCCGGAAGGGTGAGCGAGCGATGTTCGATCAGCGCCGCGGGAAATGGGTTTTTGCGATCGTATTGGGGCGGCGGGAGTTGGGACGCAGCGTTGGATTCGGTCATGGCGGGGCGTGCAGCCGTTTCTAGTTCCTTCGTCCGACGGAGGCGCCACCTTAAACGGGGGCAGACCGGCTTGGCAAGGGGGACGCGACTCAAAGTGGGTGAGCCCAATGAGTAAGCCCAATGAGTAAGCGTAAGAATACGTGATTCCCCAGACGCTGCTGGGGAAAGAAGGCCGCGCAGCGGGTTGCTTCGCAATTGGAATAAAAGCGAGGAGAGCACTCTACATCGCACCCTTTAAAAGGCCCCTCACCCCAACCCTCTCCCGGCGGGAGAGGGAGACCCGTCCGCTCCGCGGAGAAAGTCCCCTGCGCTCATCCCTCTCGCCCATCCCGGCTCGCTGTTCCCTCTCCCCCCGGGAGAGGGTCAGGGTGAGGGGCCCGGCAAAACAACAACATGTTGGTCGTTCTTTTCGGGTAAAGGATAAGAGCAAGAAATGCCGTTCTTGCTCTTACTCCTGCTCTTGCTCTTACTCTTCCACCATTGCGCCGCCCACCTTGCGTGACACCCTGCGATGGGGGGCACCGCGAATCCGCCCTTCCCATGCCTTTCCCGGCTGTGCTAAACCATCGCCCTGCATCACGCTATGAAACCAACGCGCATCCCACTTTTCCTTTGCAGCCTGGCCATCCTGATCCCCTGGCCCGCCCTTCTCCCGGCGACCACCCTCGCGGCCCACTCCGTGGACGGGGACGACCTGCCCCGGGCGCATCCCCTGCCCGGCTCGCAACGCCATTACGCACCCAGCCGCAAGGTGGACGTGCTGCACCTGGCCATCGACGTCACGCCCGATTTCCGCACCAGCTCGGTGCGTGGCAAGGCGACCCTCACCTTCAAGCCCATCGCGCTGCCGCTGGGTGAATTCCGTTTCGACGGCGAGGACCTGTCCGTCTCCGAGGTCACCGCCTCGGTACCGCTGGCCTCCTGGCATGCCTCGCGCGAGGCCATCCTCGTCCAGTTCGCCGATCCCGTCCCTCCCGACACCGAGGTCTCCGTGACCGTGCAGTATGAGGCCACGCCCAAGAAGGGGCTCTACTTCCGCACGCCGGCCGAAGGGTACCCGGAGGCGGACATGCACATCTGGACGCAGGGCGAGCCGAGTGAGGCGCGCCACTGGTTTCCCTGCTACGATTTCCCGAACGAGAAGTTCACCAGCGAGGTGACCTGCCGCGTGCCCGCCGGCATGACGGTCCTGTCCAACGGCAAGAAGGTGTCCGAGACGCCCGATCCCGATAGCGGCCTGGTCGCGGTGCGTTGGCTCCAGAACAAACCCCACGTCAACTATCTGATCACGCTCATCGCCGGTCGTTTTGAGGGCATCCACAGCCAGTACAAGGACATCCCCATGGCCTTCTACACGCCGCCCTCCCAGATCGCCTACGCGACCAACTCCTTCGATATCACCCATGACATGATGTCCTTCTTCGAGGAGGAGATCGGCGTGCCGTATCCGTGGGACAAGTACGACCAGGTGTGCGTGCTCGATTTCCACTGGGGCGGCATGGAGAACACCAGCCAGACCACCCTCAACCTCTCGACCCTGCACACCGAGGCCACCGAGAACCTGCGGTCCAGCCAGGGCCTGGTCGCCCACGAGCTGGCCCACCAGTGGTTCGGCGACCTCATCACCTGCAAGGACTGGTCGCATATCTGGCTCAATGAGGGATTCGCCACCTACTACGAAGTCCTTTACGACGGGCACAAGTATGGGCCGGACCAGCTCCTCTACCGCATGTACGAAAGCGGCCGGGGCATCATGCGCCAGCCCAACGACACCAACTCCATCGTGCGCCGCAACTTCAAGGAACCCGAGGACCAGTTCGGCTACCTGGCCTATCCCAAGGGAAGCTGGATCCTGCACATGCTGCGTTCCATGGTGGGCGAGGACCTCTACCGCCAGTGCATCCGCACCTACGTTGACCGGCACCAGTTCAGCGTGGCCGCCACCCAGGATCTCATGGAGGTCTTCGAGGAGTTGACCGGACGCTCCTTCGATGCCTTCTTCGACCAGTACGTCTTCCACGCCCACCACCCCGAGCTCTCCATCTCCCATCGCTGGGATGGCAAGACCAAGCTCCTCAAGCTGTCCGTCAAACAGACCCAGAAGCTCGGCGACACCGTGCTCCTCTTCGCCATCGACCTCCCCGTCCGGTTCCACATCGGCGACGAAGTCCTCACGCGGCACCTGTCGGTGACCCGGCAGGAGGAGGACTTCTACATGTCCCTGCCCTCCGCCCCCGAGATCATCCGCATCGATCCGGACCTGACCCTGCTGGCCAGGATCGACTTCAAACCCTCCGCCGACATGCTCCACAAGCAGCTCGCGCTCAAGGAGGACATGCTGGGCCGTCTGATCGCCGCCGACGCCCTCGGGGATCGCAAGGAAAAGGGCGCCGTGGACAAACTCCGGGCCGTGCTGAACGAGGATGCTTTCCATGGCGTCCGGATCGCCGCCTCAGGCGCCCTGCGCGCCATCGGGTCGGATGAGGCCTACGAGGCGCTTACCGGTTCCATCAACCAGGCCGATGCACGCGTTCGCGAGCGCGTGCTGCGCGACGTGGCAGGCTTCTATCGTGAATCCACCTACCAGACCCTCCTCCAGCAGCTCCAGACCGAGACCAACCCGGACCTCCAGGCCCAGTGCCTGGAGGCGCTCGGCGCCTATGCGCAGCCGGAGGTGCGCAACACGCTGCTCACCCACCTGCTCCAGAACTCGTTCCGCAATCGCCTGGCCGATGCGGCCATCCAGGGCATCCGGGGACAGGACGATGCCTCCTATGTGGATCCCCTCCTCCAATACCTCACCCAGAACGAATCGCGCTTCTTCTTTGATCGCAGCCTTGCCCGGGCTCTGGACACCCTCGGGTTCATCGCGCGCGATGCCGACGACAAATCGGCCGTGCTGGCCTACCTCATGGAACAGCTCGAGAACCCGAAGGATCGCATCCGCTCCGCCGCCATCGGCGCCCTGAGCAAGCTCGGGGAGCCGAGCGCGATCGCCGCGCTGGAGACCTTCCTGGATGCGCCCGACACCGATCCCCAACGCCGCGCCGCCGAAGCGGCCATTGAGAAGCTGCGCGAGTCCCGCACCACCGGCACCGAACTGAACAGGCTCCGGTCCGAGGTGATGTCGTTGCAGAACGAGAACCGCGACCTCCGCAAGGAGTTCGACGACCTCAAGAAGCAGGTCGAGGCCCTCGGCAAGGAATCCTCCAACTAGGCGCCACTTCTCACCCGCCCGCTCCGGCTTTTGCCCCGGCGGTAAGCGCGGAGATCACTTCCGCCGCGTCCCATTCGTTGCCGGGAATGATGGCGCGGATGATGCCGGCGGCATCGACCACCACGGTGCGCAGGTTGTGGCTCAGGCCGCCGGGATTGTCCGGCTCCGGCCGGTAGAACTGGAGCCCGACCTGTTCCGACACGGCCGTGATGTCGATGAGCGGCGCGGTCAGGTAGTTCCACCGGGCGGGATCATAGCCATACCCGTTGGCGTAGGCCTGGAGGACCTTCGGCGTGTCGAACTCGGGATCGATCGTGATCGAGAACAACCGCCAGTTGTCCGGCCCCTCCTCCTGCGCCTTCATCCCCTCATTCACCGCCTGCATGAACTTGGACATGCGCGGGCAGAAATCCGGAAACGGGCACCGGGTGAAGATGAAGGTGAACGCATAGGCCTGTCCCTTGAGGTCCGAAAACCGCACGACCTTGCCCAGCTCGTTGGTGAAGGTGTAGTCGGGCATCGGATCCCCCACATCCACCGGATCCACGTCGCGCACCAGGCGGAAGGTGGAGGGCACCTCGCTGACGACCTGCGCCACGGCCCCGATCTTCTTCACGTTCTCGATCCAGCCGTCGTCCTCCGTCACCACCATGTCGAAGGAGACCTCATCGCCGGTCTGGAGGCCGTTCAATTCCCGGGCTTCCTTCACATCAAAGAGCATCGTCATGGCCGCCATGTAGTCGGGGATCTCCTCGTGGGCGATGCGCACCTTGTTCCGGTCAGCGATCACCTCGGTCACCACGCCCTTGACGGGAAAGACCCGCCGATCCGGCGTGGCGGCAGGAGAGGCTGCGGGGGCCTTGGCCGCGTCGGAGGCGGGGGATGTCTCCGCAGGGGGTTTGCAGCCGGGACTGATCCCGCACACCATGACAGTCAACATCGCCGCGCAGATCCAGCTTCGCTTCATGGGCCCACTCTTAAACACAGGCCGCGCCGGGTGGCAAGCCTTGCCGCACGGGGTATCTCCGCCCCGGCAAGGGCATGAACCTGGCGTCACAAGGACGTTCACGAGCACGAGAGGGTGCCACGCAGCCGTCCCGCGACGGCAGGGATGGCTACGTGTCCCGTGACGGATAACGGTTCATGGGGAGCGCGGCACCGTGCACCGCGCAGGACGCTTGACAAAGTCGGCGCGGGCGCCTGTGGCGCAGGTTCTTGCTCTTGCTCTTGCTCTTGCTCTTGCTCTTTACCCGAAAAGAACGACCCACATGTTGTCGTTCGTTTCGGGTAAAGGGTAAGAGCAAGATGAAACCGGCAGGTCTGATGGCGACAACGCCTCGACTCGACGACCTCGTCGGCAGCCATGCGTCCCGCTCATCTATCCTTCTCCCCCTTCGGTGTCTTTTAATTTGAGTCAACGCGCGCGCCGTGCGGTTCCGAATTCAGGCTTTCCATTTCATGCCGGGCCGTTACAGTATCCGGCTCGGATCGCAACAGACCGTCTTGGAACACACTATGGGCGCTGATACCACTCCCGCAGAAAAGCTGAGCGCGCCACCGCTGCAGCCATTGAAACTGAAGAATCGACTCGCCTCCACTCCGGGCCGCGCCCCCACCTTTTCGGTGCGGGTGAAGAATCGGGCGGGCCAGGAAGTGATGCTGGCCGATCCCCGGGCCACGCGCGCGCTGGTGGCCTTGATGGACGTGCATGCCGTGCACGGTGGGGCGGCCTGCCACTGGGGCGGACCAGCCGCGTTTGCGGAGATCATGTCCGCCCTGCACGGACACATGTTCACCACCACCAAGGGTCCCTGGTACGAGTCCTACCATTTCGTCAACGACGCCGGCCACACCGAGAACGGCGTCTATGCCCTGAGGGCCAACTATGGCTTCGATGGGATGACGCTCGATTCGCTCAAGGGCTTCCGCAGCATCGAGAGCAAGTTCACGGGGCACGGCGAATCGCACCTCAACCCGGACGGCGTGCTGTTGAGCAACGGCCCGCTCAGTTCGGCGGTCGCGCAGGCGCAGGGACTGGCCTTGGCGGACAAGGTCGCGGGGCGGGACCGCGTCACGCTGCTCACCGTCTCGGACGGCGCCTCCATGGAAGGCGAGGCAAAGGAGGCGTTCGCCGCGATTCCGGGCCTGGCGGCCAAGGGCCGCATGAACCCGTTCGTGCTGGTGGTGTCGGACAACAACACCAAGCTTTCCGGGCGCATCGATCACGACGCCTTCAGCATGGAGCCGACGTTTGCCGCCATGGCGACGCTGGGCTGGGACGTGATCCAGGTGGACAAGGGCAACGATCTGCAGGCCGTGTATCTGGCGGTCGAGGATGCCATTGCGCGGGCCCGCCAGCATCCCCACAAACCGGTCTGCATCTGGGCTCACACGATCAAGGGATTTGGGGTGAAGTCCACCGAGGAAAGCTCCTCGGGCGGGCACGGCTTCCCGCTCAAGGGCGGCGACAAGATCGTGGAGTTCGTGGATGAGATTTACGGAGGACAAACCCCGGAAGCCCTCGCCGCATGGGCGCAATCGCTGCGCGAGGAATGGGGGAAGAAGGAGGAGGCCAAGAAGGCCAAGGCCGCCCAGGCGGGCGGCGCGCCGGCCGTGAAGACGGACAAGGTCCAGTCAGGTCTGGCCAAGGCGGCCATCCGCGCCACGCAGGAGGGATTCCCTGTCTATTCCATTTCCGCGGATGTGCAGGGATCGACCGGCATCTCCGCCTTCCAAAAGAGTTTTCCCGATCGCTTCCTGGAAGTGGGCGTGGCGGAAGCCAACATGGTCAGCACCGGCGCGGGTTTTGCCAAGGCGGGATACATTCCGATCGTGGATACGTTCGGCCAGTTCGGTGTCACCAAGGGCAATCTGCCCCTGACCATGGCCGCCCTGTCCCAGGCTCCCGTGCTGGCGATCTTCTCGCATGTGGGCTTTCAGGATGCCGCGGACGGTGCGTCGCACCAGGCGACGACCTACCTGGCGGCGGTGAGCGCCATCCCCCACACGGTGGTGGTGGTGCCCTCGTCCTCGGGCGAGGCCGAGGCGCTCTTCTATGAGGCCATCAAGCGCTATGCCTCGGATCGTTCCGCCGGCGAGGATGGGGAGTCCTACATCTTCTTCGTCGGCCGCGAGAATTATCCCATCCATTGGACCGACCAGACGACCTATCCCTGGGGCAAGGCCCAGGTGCTGCGTGAAGGAGACGACGTGGTGCTGGTGGGCTGCGGTCCGCTTCTTTCCAAGGCCATCGCCGCGGGCGAGCTGCTGGCGGCCGATGGCGTGCAGGCCACCGTGCTCAACAACCCGTTCATCAACCGCATCGACCTCGACACCATCGGCGAGGCGGTCCGGCGTTGCGGTGGGAGACTCGTCACAATTGAGGATCATCAACTGACCTGCGGCATGGGCGCCCAGTTGTCGCATGCCCTTTCCCAAGCCGGCATCGCCCATCGGATCAAGTCCCTGGGCATCCCGGGTGAATTTGGCCAATCGGCCTACATGGCCGAGCACCTCTACGAGCGCCACGGCTTGACGGCGCCCAAGATGGCCGAGGCCGCGAAGGCCTTGCTCGGGTAAGGCTGAGTTGCGAAGTTCATCAGCGCGTGTCGCTCCGCCAAGCGGAAGGCATGCGCTGATGCGTTTTATAAAGGAGTCAATGTCCGAACTGGCTGAAGCCAGCACTACGAACGCGGACGCCCGCGTTTGTCGTCCTGCCTTCAGGCAGCTCGGGCGCGGCGAGGTTCATGCCTTCCTTGCGCTTCCATGCGTGGGACACTCCCCATGAACCTTGGCTACGGCGGAGGGGTGCGGGTACCGTAGTTTCCCCTAGACCTCCTTAGGGGATTAATCAGGCTCGGCAAGGTTGCGGCCACCAAGGGGGGGAGTGTAGGTATTACCATTCCCACCGGTTCCAAGGCGGTGACTTCCACCACGACAGGCTGTGCGCCCCCCCGTATGCCCTGCCGTCCCCGCGTGTAAGCCCTGCCCCACCCCCGGTCACCTAAACAACAACACACAACCACCACAGTACACACATGAACCATCAACCCGTAACCACCCCCCTCAAGGCCGGACTTCTGGGCTTGGCGATGCTCGGCATGAGCCTCTCCGCCCAGGCCGATCAGCGCATCAGCACCGGCTATGACATGCCCATCGTCGTCTCCGGCGAAATCAGCACCAGCGACTGCCAGAACTCCCCCGGACCTCAAATCACCCTGGAAGGCGCCATCAGCCTGGGCGGCATCCAGTTGGAGCTGATCCTTCAGAACAACGAGAAGGGCACCCACAAGACCACCGTCACGCAGAGCAGCACGCTCGTGCTCGTGCCGCTGGGCGACGAGATCGTGATTCCCAAGCAGCCTGTGCAGGGCGGCGTGGGCGGCAACCCGCACCTCTGGCTCCAGTTCGTGGACGGACAGGGCAACGCCCTGGGCGAGGAAACCTACCTGGGCCGCTGCGTGCAGGGACTGCAGTTCAACAGCAGCCTGCTCAACGAGGCGCTGGCCATCGCCGACATGGAGTTCCTGGACTGCAGCAACAAGGGCGGTCCCTGGATCAACATCAGCGGTGACATCGTCATGTCCGGCATGAAGGCCCGCTTCATCTTCCGCAACAACCTCAAGGGCACACACACGGCCGAGGAAGTTCGCGATGTGGAGCTCATTGCCGAAGGCGCGACCATTCGCATCCCCAAGCAGCCGGTTCGCGGCGGCGTGGGCGGCAACCCGCACATCAGCGCCCGATTCCTCGATGGCACCGGCGCCCCGATCACCGAAGCGGTGTATCTCGGACGCTGCAACAAGCTCTGATTCCCGGGACGGGCCATCCGTCCCAACCCAACCCAACCCAACCACCACCGCCCTTCATGGGCGGTGGTCTTTTTTTCGGCCTGCCCAAAAGCCATCAAGGCGTGCGCAAAAGACTCCATGGGCATTCGAGCGTTGCGAGGTGCGGATGGATTGGTCATGATGCTGGGCGCGAACAGCAACGTAAGCCTGCCGAGTGTTGTCATGCCATCCAGTGAATTGAGCCGAAAGCTTGGACTGAATCCGGTGCCGCCGACCTATCCCGATGCGAACCTGATTCAGTATCTGAACCTCAAGTTGGCCATGATGGGCCTGCCGACCTTCCGCGCGCAGGAGGCATCGGAGATGGACCAGATGATGACGGAGCTGCTGGCGCACGGTCAGGAGACCGAGCGCCTGTTGGCCGATTACCTTTGTCCGGCGGATCGGCGCATCCAGGATTTCATTGATGATTACCTGAAGGACACCGGCGTTCGCGTGCGGCTGCCGGGGAGCACCTTTGTGCTGGACCGCCATGGGCAGGCCCGCGCCCTTTCATTGCCGCCGGATCGAGACGAGTATTGTTCCGAGTTGGTCAGCAGCTATCGCATCCACCAGGGAGTGCTGCACAATCCGCGACATGACCGTCGCACCACCCAGGGCAGCTTCCACGTGGCGGAGGGCGGCCTGGCCATTCCCAACGACAAGCTGAGCGTTCCCAAGCCCGTCTTCGCCCGGATGCTCCAGGCCGCGCTGGAGCCGCCCTCAGACCTGACACAACTCCCGTTCACCTCGAGCCAGACCGAGCAGGCACATTGCTATGTCTCGCTCATGATCCGTCCCATTGTCTGCCCCGAGGTGGCGGGCTTCATTGAACGCAAGTCGATGGAGATCCGGTTCTTCGTCCCAGGCAGCATGGTCAGCAACCTCGACTTCGTGGAAAGCATCTTCGGCAATGCGGGCAATCCCTTCCTGCCGGAGCATGACGCGGGACTGGACACCGACCACTGGACAGGCCACTCGGGGTGCATCATCCTGGCCCCCCATCTGTCCCATCTGAAGAAGAGGGACCTCGGACTGCCGCACTGGGACGACGCGACGGAACGCCAGCGCCGCGACGGCATGTGCTGGAGGAGCGAGGACGAACTCTACAACGGCGGCAACGCCTTCAAGCTGACCGCCCGGGATGCGCGCGGTGTGATGATCACCCTCATTGCGGACAACTACTTCGGCTACTGCAAGAAGGAGGTCAAAACCCAGATCGGCTACTCCGCAAACCTCTTCGGCCTCTGCGAGGAGGAACACGCCGGCGGGACCATCGTCTATCCCAGCTACGACCTGGGCGAGGAGTTCAGCGGCTACCTGCATGTGCGCACGATGGGCCACTCCTTCCAGGAGGTGCGGGAACTCTACGGTTCCGTGATGGACCTGCATCCCGAAGGCTATGGCACCGATCGGAATTACCCCGATCTCCTCTACGTCCCGGAAACCGCCCACTTCGACCTGCACAAGCAAACGGTGCAGTGGGAGAACGAGAAGGGCCCCCAATCCATCAAGCTGCTGCCCAGCCGCGTGTACGTGCGCCCCTCCGGCTACAAGGTGCACATGGAGCGGACGCAGGACAAGACGCATTGGCGGCTGGTCAGCACGGTCGCCGAAGGATTGGTCTGCCACAAGCCCTGCACGGTGTCCGGAGGCGGCAAGTCGGAGATCTCCAAGCCCATCACCGACGCCCTCCTGCAGGGGCCCGTCTTCGTGAGCAGTTTCGGGCAGGACTTCGACGAGGTGGCGAAGTTGATGGAGAAGGATTACAGCGACCGTTTCCTGCCCGGACGCAAGGAGGCGGCCGACCAGCGAACCGTGCTCAGTCCGGAGCGCTCGCTCGGGTCGGTGATCAAACTGCTCACCCCGGCCCGCCGTGATTACCAGGAGGAATACAACGGATGGCTGCGCAAGATCCCGCAATACCTCAAGGAACTGGTCTTTGTCGTGAAGCGCTACTACAAATCGGAATGGGGCCCGGACTGGCGACGCCATTTCAGCGTGGACATCATCAACGGCAACCCGGGCTATGAACTGAAGTGCGAGAACCGCAAGTTGATCAGCCAGTATATGCGGGTCGGGTATGAACCGGACGGCTCATGGAGGACGTTCGGACTCCGGCAGGACTTCCATCCGGCGGCCAAGCAATCCCTGGAGGACGACATTACCGCTTCGGTTGTGGTCCCCAGTTCGGCGCTGCGCAGCCTGGGGCCCGACACCAACCGGCCGTCGTTGAAGTTCGTGACGAACTGTGAATACCGGTTTTTCCAGCGTCCGGATGACGCGGTGCATCCGGGGTATGACAAGCAGGCCGAAGCCGACCTTTCGCAGGCGGGCAACTTCCTCTCCAACTATGAGCCGCTTCCGGCCGCCGCGGCGCGGGATCTGATGGAGGATTCGATCGCCTTCAACACCTTCACCGCACCGATGCAGAAGCTGATCCGCTCGGTGAACAGGCAGCCCAAGCCCTCCTACTTTGTCTGCAATGCCAACCCGCGCCTGGTCAACGGCAAGCCGACCAAGAATCCCCGCTACCTGCAGGTTCGACCGGACCTCTCCGCGCCGCGCGACCGGTATCTGGCGGACATGGCCACGCGGATGCAGCGGCGGATCCCGCTGGGCGAAGCCGTCCTGTCGCCGGTGCACGCCGTGGTGCCCGGGCGCCGCAACAATCCCGCCGACCCCGAGGCGGGCATTCGACCGCTCGCCGTTTACAACCCGGTCCACTACATGGAACTGCCCGAGTTGTTCATGGAGTTCATCTGCAGCATGACCGGCAAGTCCCCGTCCACCACGGGAGCCGGCTCGGAGGGCGCCATGACCAAGGGACCGTTCAACGCCCTGCTCCCGATCATCGACCTCAACAACGCCCTCGTCTCCCAGTTGCTGACCGGCTACCCCGGGTTTGTCACCGCCGCCGGCTGCGTCGGCCCTCATGCCCGCACCGACCACGACATCAGCCTGCTCATCCCGGAAGTCTGGTGCCGCATGACCGAGGAAGAACGCTCCCCCGCCTTTCTCATCGATAACGATTACCTTGAACGCTGCGAGGACATGGAATTCGAGGGCCGCAGAGTGCTCTCCAGCCGGCTCGGCTATCGCATCACCCTCGCCTTCGTGCGCACCTTCTTCGGCCGCATGTTCAATCATCCGCATGTCATCTTCACCGAAGAGATGCTCAAGCCCGAGCTGCAGGACATGGCCATCTTCGCCGACGGGATGGACAACATCATCGAAACCCAGCGGCGGGTGGCTTCAAATTATTTCGAGGACAACAGCGTGGAACTGGCCTGTCCTCCCCTCCGGGCCTTGCTGCACATCATGATGGAGGGCTCCTATGAAGGGCGGGGACTGGAGCATCCCGACGTGCGCCGGCTTTTCACGCGCGAGGCGATGCTCAAGAGCGATTGGTATGCCGAGCGGCTGAACGCCAAGCAGGCCGTTGATACCAGACTCTGGAACCGCCACGTCAGCTACCTGGAGGCCTTCCTGGCCCGCACCAGCCACGCCCGCGAAGCACGGCGCCTGGGCATTCCGGACCGCCTCGAGTCAGCCCGGCGCCAGCTCAAGAGCGTGCAATCCCCGGGCTATGTCGAGTCCCTCTCCGGGACCATTGGAGCCCAGCCACTTCAGCCTCGCGCGGGCCTCAAGGTGTTTGGCTGAAGCCGACACGGAAACCAGCAGGGGTTCCGGAAGAACGGGGCCGGCGACCGGCCTGGCAAGATCATCCCTGGCCAGGGTGTTGCCTCCCCGGCGCTTCATGGTTGGCGCTTGGGAGGCGCCGCCCCTGCCTTGGGGAAACGGATCCGACGCACGCCCGCATACACGTTGAGGGAATCTCCACGGAGAAAGCCCACCAGCGTCTGCCCGTGCGCACAAGCCAGCTCGATGGCGAGGCTGGAGGGCGCGGAGACGGCGGCCACCAGAGGCACCCGTCCCGCCAGAGCCTTCTGCATGATCTCGAAGGAAACCCTGCCACTGACCATGAGCATGGCCCGCGCAGGCGGCCAGGAACCGTTGAGCAGGGCCCAACCCAGGATCTTGTCCACTGCGTTGTGACGCCCCACATCCTCCCTAAGGACCAGCAGTTGGCCCGCCGCATCAAACAACGCTGCGGCATGCAGACCACCAGTGCGCTGAAAGATCGACTGCTCCCGGCGCATCCGATCGGGCAGCCGGAGGAGCATCCCGGCCTCGAAGCGGATCCGGGATGTCACCTTGGGAAACGGCCGGCGCAGGGCTTCGATTGTCGCCTTGCCGCACAAGCCACAACTTGAGGAGGCCACGACATGGCGCGTGAGACGCTGAAAGTCCACCACAACGGAATCCTCCAGGTGAACATCGATCACGTTGCCCTGGCGGTTGCGGGCATAGGGTCGCACCTGCAGCAACTGGTCCGCCCGCGTGAGAATCCCTTCCGCGGCAAGGAAGCCGACCGCCAGTTCTGCGTCGTGTCCCGGCGTGCGCATGGTGACGCTGGCCGGGACGGTGTCGATGCGGATCTCCAGCGGCTCCTCCACCGAGACTGGATCGCGGCGGCGGCGGGGGCCGGCATCTTGTTGCCACGAATGAATGGTGCGGGTGGCCACCGCCCGGGTCGTGGCAGCCTTGCCAGTCCTGGAACTTCTGAGGCTCATGATCAAGTCACCTGCAGGTTCTCCAGGAAGTCGGCATGATGGCGGAAGACCAGCGGCGCGGCCGGGAGACGGACCAGGGCGAGCGGCAATGCGGTGGCGAACCAGAACTGGGTTTGGTGGGTTGAGGTCATGCACTCTAAGGGCGCCCGGAAATGCGGTTTCACCCGGAGGCGGCCGTGGTCCGGACCAGTCGGCGGACCGGGTCGGTAAGGGTACCAGCCCCCGAAACCGTTGGCATCAGGAGGCGCCCAGCAGCTGCCGGAGCACGAAGGGCAGGATTCCGCCGTGACGGTAGTAGTCAATCTCGATCGGGGTATCAATGCGGCAGCGCACCGGGATGTCCTCCGACGCCCCGTTGGCGCGCGTGATACGCAGGGTCAGGTCCTGCTGTGGCTTGAGGGCATCGGTCAATCCGAGCACGGAGAAGGTCTCGCTGCCGTCGAGCTTGAGGGTCTTGGCCCCGGTGCCTTCCTGGAACTGGAGCGGCAGCACGCCCATCCCGACGAGGTTGGAACGATGAATGCGCTCGTAGCTTTCCGCCACGACCGCCTTGACGCCGAGCAACCGGGTGCCTTTGGCAGCCCAGTCACGTGAGCTGCCCGTGCCGTATTCCTGTCCGGCAATCACCACCAGGGGGGTGCCCTCCCGGGCGTAGTGTTGCGCGGCGTCGAAGATCGACACGGGCTGGCCGGAGGGGTCCAGCTTGGTCACACCGCCCTCGGTGCCGGGCACCATGAGGTTCTGGATGCGAACGTTGGCGAAGGTGCCGCGCGTCATGATGCGATCATTTCCGCGGCGCGAGCCGTAGCTGTTGAATCCTTCCACCGGCACGCCATGAGCCAGGAGGTATTGGCCGGCGGGCGAGGTTTTCTTGATGCTCCCGGCAGGCGAGATGTGGTCGGTTGTCACCGAATCTCCGAAGATGCCCAGGGGACGCGCGCCCTCGATGGGCCCGATCTGCCCAGGGGTGAGGTCGAAGGGCTGGAAGAATGGCGGTTCCTGGATGTAGGTGCTTTGCTCATCCCAGGCATACACATCCCCCGTCGAGGAGGGGATGTCGTTCCACTTCGGGTTCTGGTCGGCAAAGTCACGGTAGAGGCGCTGGAAGACCTCCGGCTTGAGGGCGGACTGCATGGCGTCACGAACCTCCTGCAAGGTGGGCCAGAGGTCCTTAAGAAACACCTCCTTTCCGTCCGGATCGTGGCCCAGCGGCTCCTTTGACATGTCGATGTCCACCCGGCCGGCCAGGGCGAAGGCCACGACCAGCGGGGGCGACATGAGGAAGTTGGCCTTGATGCTCTGGTGGACGCGCGCCTCGAAGTTGCGGTTGCCGGACAGGACGGAAGCCGCCACGAGGTCGTGCTGCTGGATGGCCTCGTCGATCGGGCGGGCCAGCGGGCCGGAGTTGCCGATGCATGTGGTGCACCCATAACCCACCACGTTGAATCCCAGCTCATCGAGATAGGGCTGCAGGCCGGTGTGAACGAGGTAGTCGGTCACCACGCGCGATCCAGGCGCGAGAGAGGCCTTGACCGCCGGATTGACCGAGAGGCCCCGGCGTCGGGCGTTACGGGCCAGGAGGCCGGCCGCCAGCATGACACTGGGGTTGGAGGTGTTGGTGCAACTGGTGATGGCGGCGATGAGCACGCTCCCGTGCCCCACCTTGGCCCGCCCCTTGCCGTTGAGCGACACGTCGGCATGGACTCGGCCCAGGTCCGAAGCGGTCTTCCCAAATCCGCCTTCGGACACGGGACGACTGAAGCTCTTGGTGAAGGTGTCCTTGAGGTCCGGCAGTTCGATCCGATCCTGGGGCCGGCGCGGGCCGGCCACACTGGGGTGCACCGAAGCCAGGTCCAGCTCCAGCAGGGTGGAATAGTCCACCGCGCCTTCGGGCGGCATACCGAACAATCCCTGGGCCCGGTAGTAGTTCTCGTAGGCCTTGCATTGCGCCTCGCTCCGACCGGTGGCGCGCAGGTACTGGACGGACTCGCCGTCGATGGGGAAGAAACCCATGGTGGCTCCGTATTCAGGGGCCATGTTGGCGATGGTCGCGCGATCGACGACGGGCAACGCCTGCGCGCCCGGTCCGTAGAACTCGACAAACTTGCCCACCACCTTGGCGGCGCGGAGCATCTGCGTGATGGTGAGGGCAAGGTCCGTGGCCGTCACGCCTTCGCGCAGCGATCCTTTGAGGTGAACACCCACCACGTCCGGGGTCAGGAAATAGACCGGCTGCCCGAGCATGCCGGCTTCAGCCTCGATGCCGCCCACGCCCCAGCCAACGATGCCAAGGCCGTTGATCATGGTGGTGTGGGAATCGGTGCCGACGAGCGTGTCGGGATAGTAAACGCCGTCCTTGCCGCTCAGAACGCCCTTGGCCAAATACTCCAGGTTGACCTGGTGCACGATGCCTATGCCGGGCGGGACGACCTTGAAGGTGTCGAAGGCCTGCATGCCCCACTTGAGGAACTGGTAGCGTTCCCGGTTCCGCTCAAACTCGATGTCCAGGTTGCGCTGCAGGGCGTCGGCACTGCCGGCCACGTCCACCTGCACGGAGTGATCGACGACCAGATCGACCGGCACGAGAGGTTCGATCAGCTTGGGATCGCACCCCAGCCGCGAGACGGCCGACCTCATGGCGGCCAAGTCCACCAGCAGCGGCACTCCGGTGAAATCCTGGAGAACAATCCGCGCCACGACGAAGGGCACCTCCTCGGTCCGCTTGGCGGTGGGTTGCCAGCCTGCCAGGGCCCGCACGTTCGCCTCGGTGACCTTGAGGCCGTCACAGTTCCGGAGGACCGATTCCAGAACCAGGCGAAGGCTGACGGGCAGCCTTGAGATCTGTCCCACGCCGGCGGCCTCCAGGGCGGGCAGCGAATAGAGACGCCCGGTGCGGCCGTCGCCGAGGTCAAAATCGCTCAGAACTCCAAGGGGATCGTTCAGTCTGCTCATAGCGCAATCAACTGGCGTTTCATAGCACAACACCCAATGGGCTGAAAGGGAAGAATGCCCGCGCGTCCCGCGGCGCAGAACGCTTCATGGGGAGCTCCCGCTTCCAAAAGGGTTTGGGCGCGCAAAGGGACCATGCGCCACTCCAACTCGATGACGAGCACGAGCACGGGTGGCCGCGTAGCCATCCCGCGGCTGCGGGATGAGGCGGTGGAGTCCCTCGTAATGGGCAACGTGACGATCCACCCCCTTATCCCGCGACGGCGGGATGGCTGCGTGTCCCGTGTCGGATGCCGGTTCATGGAGAGCCTATCCGGTCACCGAAGCGGGGCACAAGTCATGGCGCAGGTCCCTTGCGAGATCCTGCGCTCAAGGCAGGACAGGCATGGGGAAGAGCTGGGAGGTCGTCGCCTCGCGTGCCCGGAAGAAGGCCCGTGGCAATGAGTCGAAGGAGAAGAACACGCGCTCGTAGTGCTTGGTGAGGGTGCCTTGCCAGCCCGTTGTCCAACCCTCGATGAGCGTGGGGTCCGACGTGTAGTCCAGGGAATAGTAGAACCCAGGCACGCCGTAGAGATAAACGGCGATGCCGTTCTCGCCCGGCAGGACCACCGTATCGAGGACCGGCTGGTCTCCGAGCATGATCAGCTTGCCATCGATGGCCTGCACATCGGTAATCATGCTGCCGTCCGGTGCAATGGCGGTCACCTGGCCGATGGAGATGGGGATGACTTGTGACTGCGCTTGTGAGACACCAATCTCCAGTTGCCCCACCAATCCTCGAGAGGCCAGGAGCCCCTGTTCGCAGGCCATTCCCATCCATTGCCACTCCCTTTGTCCGGAGGGAGCCGTGCCGGCGGCGCAAACCAGTCGTTCGTCCGGTTCGAATCCCATGGTTTCCACGGTTCGATTCGGAGTATTGAAGGTCAAGGCGAGATACCATCCCGGCACGGAGCTGTACACCTTGAATGGCAAGGTGCCAGTCCGGGAGGCGCCTGCGACGAGGCTGCCCAGTTCCACCCGCAGGAAATCTTCCACGACAACGTTCAGGGTCTGCCTGGAAGTTTCAACAGGATCTCCCTGGTCGGTCACGCAGATGACAAAGCGATTGGTTTGGAGCACCTGCGCGGGATCCACATACCAACGGAACACGCCCGTGACCGGGTCAATGGTGGCGGATGCGTGGGAGGACTCGCAGAGCGAGTATCGGAGCTGGCTGGCTGGCGTTTCGAAATCAAAGGCTTGGATGCGCCGTTCAAGGACCTCTCCAACCCGGGAGGTGACGGAGGCAAGGGCGGGCAGGATCGGGGGTCGGTTGGGCTGGGGAATACGGGTCTGGGACTGTGAAGCCAGGTCGGGGATGCTCTGATTGCCGCCAATATCGACCGCGACCACATAGAAGAAGATCTGCTGGCCCGGGACGCCGCTATAGTCCTGGCGGGTGAGCTTGGTGCCGAGCAGCCAGGGTTCGATGGGCCCGCCGTTGACGGACACATAGACGTCGTAGTAGTCGATGCCTATGCCTTCGGCGTCATCACTCCCGCTCCATTCCACCGTGAAGGTGTTGGGCGTGGCATCGGGCAGGGGCTGGATTTGAGCCTGCGGCGGCAGCCGATCCAACTGGGTATCACCCTGAAGTTGACCGGTGTGGACATCAATGCAGACCTCCTTGCTATAGTCGGATTCGCCATGTTCGTTGGCGGCAGTGATGACAAAGCAGTGGTGCCCTACCGGCACATTGACAAGTGCAGCGCGGTTCACGCCCACCTTGCCGAACTTGGCGACCGATCCATCGGCAAACTTTTCGTACACCATGTAACCAAACACTTCCTCCATGGCAGGATTGGCATCCCAGGTCAAAAGGAGCTTTCCAGCGTGGGTGGTCGTGCAGGCAATCAGAGCGAGGGCATAGACTAGGTACTTCACAGGGTATCCATGCAACTAAGACTACATACAACTTTGTCTGGCCTGCTGAGAACCTTCAAAGAAGCGCGCACCCCCTCCGGATACCCCTTAAATCCCTGGGAGATTGCTTGTGTTACTGAGCAGGACTGCCGTAAGGCTACTGCAGAACCCCAGTCCGTCAATGGCGAATATTCAAAGTTTTTTTAACAAAGTGAAGGAGGCTGACAGCGCGGTGGTTACGTCAGCGCGGCGCGGGTTTACCCCTTGACGCCACCTGGGATTTCCCTTCCACTCACGGCCCGTGGAGACCGAACCGACCGCATCCAAGGCGGGATCTAAGCTTCCGTTTTTAAGGAAGTTATATGACTGGACCTTGAGCTGGGCCGAACACCCCGCCGGGCCTTGGGTGCTGTTTGGATTGGCGTTTGCCGAGTCCTCCTTCTTCCCCATTCCTCCGGACGTGCTCCTTATCGCGCTCTGTGTGGGGGCGGTGCGGAAATCCTTCCGCTTCGCCGTGTTGTGCACCGTGGGGTCGGTGCTGGGAGGCATGGCCGGCTATGCGCTGGGCTACTGGGGTCGGGAAGTGTTGGTGGACCCAATCGTGAGGTTTTACCACGGGGAACAGGTCATGGCGTTGGTCAAGAACTGGTATGATCGTTGGGGTTTCTGGGGGAACCTGGCCGCGGCCGTCACACCCATCCCCTACAAGGTGTTCACCTTGACCTCCGGGCTGTTCCGGTTCTCCTTCACCAGCTTTCTGCTGGCCTCAGTCATCGGACGATCAGTACGCTTTTTCCTGGTGGCCGGCCTGATTTACGTGTATGGCGCCAAGGTCAAGGTCCTCATCGAAAAATACTTCGACCTGTTCGCGCTGCTCTTCTTCGTGCTGCTGATCGGCGGGGTGCTGGCCATCAAGTTCCTCAACTAAGCCCGGGCCGGCCCCCTTGACGAGGGGGTCACATAAAACATTTGCGACCGGCAGCCGCATGCTTTATTGAATCGTCGCGGCGGGAAGGGTGGCTGAGTTGGTTGAAGGCACCTGACTCGAAATTCAATCCAGGCTTTTCGTAAGTCCTTATCATTCTGCAATTCAACAGCTTGCTTGTTTGCTGGTGTTGCTGTGTGTTGCTGAAATAGGCCACTTTTCAGGCAAGTAGTAAGCATTTGCGGTAAGCAATGGGAAAAATCAGATGCCTCCAACCTGGCCCCTTGGTGGCATGACAGCTAGAATCAGATGCCTCCAACGGTGGACCTTTGGAGGCATCTGACTCAAGGTCAGGTTGCTTCAACGACAGGTCCCACCTCTCCCGCCCCACCCCTTCCCGCCTTGCCTCCCCCACCCTGGCCATGCTTCCATTCCCCCGGTGCCGTTGTAGCGGTGCCCGCCAGTTGAAGCCCGGAGTGATTCCCGGGCGGCGACACAGCAACACGAAGCGACCTCCCTAGGATAGGGCCGGATTAATCACCCGGACCGATAAGGCTACAACCTTCCCGGGGGGGTCGCTTTTTCGTGAAGGGTTCAAATGAACAGCGACAACAGCAATCCCCCCGGCATCCCCATCGATGGACCAGACCCGTCCGGCCCCCAGCGGGTTCCCATCCAATCCACTCCACAAGCCATGCTCTTGGCTGCACTCGCAACCAGCCTGTCCGCTTGGCAAGCGGCGCGGCGGTCCTGCGCGGACCGGGATTTGAGCAGCATCGGTGCGCGGTTCGCAACGGACCTTGGCTTGCCGGCCTTGGCCTCGGTGTTCGACGCGCTCGACAGGCTGGAACGCGGCGGCGGTGGCTACGTGGCGCGGGACGAAATGCTGCACGTCCTGAGCCGCATTCTGGCCGTCGCACTCGGCGAAGCGAAGGCGCGGGTTTCCCTGGTGCTCGGCGAGGATGCCATGGTGCCCGGTGCGCACCAGGTTGTGCGGAACGTCCTCGAGGCGTGGTTGAAAACCGGGGTGGCCTCGTGACGTTCTACGGTTTCACTCACGCGTCCCGAGACGGCAAGCAAGCCTGGTTCTGCACTCATGAAGCGGCCATGGCGTTCGCCTCGGCATGCTGGCCGGGTGAGAATGCGACCGTTGAACAAACGGATTCACCCGAGGCTGGGACCATCATGGACACCCTTGATGAGCCGTGGACGCCGGGATCTCAACGCGGAGTCTGACCGCAACCCCAAGTCCCCCACACGCCGTGCCAGGCGAACCTGACACGGCGCTTCCATTCCCGGGGGTGCCCAGATACCTCCCGGTCCAAGAAAACGCCGTGGCGGTGCCTTTCCGGCGCAAGTTTTTCGAGGGGTCGGCTGGAAAATGGTCACACGGGGGTCATGGCGGGTTCGCAGCTTGTCCAACGTCTCCTGCGGCACCTCCCCGGCCTCCGCGGCTTCCAGGATGAGTTTGCCGGCGCGATAGGTCATGCGGCCTACCCCGGCCTTGGATGCGCATCCGTCGTCGGTGCGATTTAAACCTTTGTCCACTTTTGGACGAAGGTTTTTCTTCCTCCCCCTGCCACCGCTTCCATCCTCTCCCTTGCCGGCCTTGGATGCGCATTCGTCGTCGGTGCGAGGCAACTTGTCCAGTTTTGGACAAGTTGCGCCTGGCTGCTTCCCCTTCCTGATGCGCTGGCCTCTCCTTCGCCTCCACCCGCAGCCCCGCCCAGGCCATGCGCAGGCCCAAGGCGGGTGTCCCTCATCGTGCTGGCCCTGACGCCGTGGAAAGGGGTGGCCGTCCGGCTCGGCCTGGTGGTCCCTCAAAGGTTAGCTGGACGCTGGCTGCCGGACGGCTCGGAGAAATTCACGCGGCCTGGCAGGATGGCCAGCCGGCGCACCACGCCCCTGCATAGGCGCAGCAAGTCCCCGGTCGGCAGGGTGCCAGCGTGAGGCATGGCGCGCAGAACCTCATAAAGGTGCGCGGTCTGGTCGCGCTCGGTGTCGGGGGATGCGGTCGGGGTGCTCATGATCATGCGAACTTCCACTCATCGCCTTCAACTGGCGGTTCGCCCGGCGGTTCGTAATCGCTGATCTCCCAATCCAGGCCGGCGCGTTCGAGTAGCTTTTGAATCTCACGCATCCGCTCGAACATGGTCGATGCGCATTCAAGCTGGCCTTCCAAACTCAACTCCGGCGCGATGCGGCTCAGCTCGGCCTGGATGGACTGCGCCTCGCGCTTCAGGCTCCACACGCGCATGATGACTGGTTTAATCAGCGGAAACTCGGCGTCCTTGCGGCCCTTGCTCATGTTAGATTAACGCTCGGCTTCGATGTTAGAAAAGGACCGCCGCCGCGAAGTCGCACGGCGACGGTCCTTTATGACATGACGAAGGCTCGCGACCGGCAGACAATCCGACCGCAAGCGTGATAGAAAAACTCCCGCGCCACGAACATCGCCTTTGCAGACCCGAGGGAGGGATGTTGCAAATTGTGTCATGGCGCGGGGGTGAGTTGTTACGCGATGTTCGTCACGGCGCAAAACGCCAGCGGCTTGTATGTCGCAAGCGTGAGACGGATCTCGGCGCGGATGGCGATCCTGTTGTACTTGAAGTCGTCCTCGTTGCTGTTGGTGGACTCGATGCTCACCGAGCGCAGGAAAATCTCGCAGCCGCGCCTGAAGTTGCCCACGAGCGCCGTGCCCTGCGCGATGCGCGTGGTACTGACAACCGGCAGTCCCCACATGCTCATGACCGGCGCCCGGTTCGGGACGTTGTAAATCATGCCCAGCGGCCCGCCGAACACATACTGCCCGTTCAAGTCTTTGGTGCGCTGGAAATCGCCCCAGTCAATCGCGTTGAGCACGATGGACGTTGGCTCGATGTGGCCGACGGTGCGGACCTTCGTGATGCCTTCCTGGATGCCATCGACGGCGTTGTCGGACGTGGACGCGTTGTGTTCCTGGATGCCGCTGACATTCAGGCTGCCAAGGATGCGGTTGCCGGTGCCGGTGCCGTTGAGCAACTCGGAGCACGCCAAATCGCGCACGGAATAAAGCAGCCGCGAATCCACGAAGGACCGCATGCCCTCATGGTCCTCCAACATTTCGTCCGTGGCCTTGATCGTCACGGCGATCTTGCGCACCGTGGCGTCCTCCTCCTCCACGCTGAGCGTTGCATCAGGTTTCAGCCCCTCCTCGGCCACGGCTGCAGCCGCGTTCGTGAAGGACGATTCCTTGATGAAGCGGATGGTCCGCGACGTGGTCGTTGACTGTCCGTAGATGTCCCACAGGGATACCGGCTCCAGGTCCAGTGCGCCAACAACGCCCGGCAACTTCTGGATGCTCGTGAGGCTTGCGCCAGACGCGGTGAGCGTGGCGCGGGTGGACAGCTCCGGTCCCTCGACCGTGAAGGTTTGGTTTTTCCCAGCCTTGCCGCCGGTCCAAAATCCCTTGGTTTGGCAGTGGCTGGCGAACGCCGATCCGATGGTTTGAGTCGGCCCATCTTGGGGGTTAACAAAAATTTCCATATGCGTGATGAATTTTCTTATCTAACATTTTCGGTTCACGCTTCGGTCACTCGACGCTAAAAAAAACATCGTCCGTCGCGCCGTCGTTCCGTTCCATCGCGGCCAAGCAATCGAACGTCTGCGGCCTCCTCCAGACATCAGCCGGCCCGGGTTGCGTCCGCTGTCGAGTGTGGCGCACTCCGCTGAAACGGCCCGGGTCCGGCGTGTAGTCCAGACGCACTCATTTGTGCATGTCAAATAGCGGTGTCAACGATTCGTGATTTTTTTTTTGGCCGCTTATTCTATCATCGACTGCAGCACTTCCTCCAAGGACGGCTCACTCACGCGCAAGTGCTTCACCATGGCGTCCAGCTTCTCGCGCGCTATCGGCGACAACACGACGGCCAGAAGCTGCGCGGTTGAAAGGTAGCCATCCTCCCCCGGCTCGACTTGGCATTTCCGCATCCATCGGCGCAGCGTGGCGCGGTCAATCCCGATCTCCTCGGCGGCCGTGCTGACCGGCCAGCGTAGTTTCGGTGTGAACGGTCGGCCTCGGCGGCGAACATTTTGCTTTTTCTCGGTTTTCATCGGTTTCTGAATTTGTTGCGGCATAAGTGGCCACACATCAAGGACTTGCTGACTAGGAAAAGACCGCGCTCGGCACCCTGCGTTGGGTGCCGGCTGAGGGAGGACCCAAAGGGGGGGGGGGTCGCCCTGCGCCCTGGATGGCCCACACGTGGCTTTAGCGCGGCGGGTGTCATCGGATGGCCTCCTCTTTCCTGGTGCGGCTGGTGGCCTTCAGGGTGCGCTCAGCCTCCTTCAGCGGTCCGCACAGGAACCTCAGCGCGAACGTCGCCGCAAGCTCGGGTGTGCCGCAGAACACGACCGGCCAACCGCGCCTGGTCATGACAGATCGTCCGGAACCGCCAACCGGCTCCTTGCTTCTCTCGCCGCCCGTTTGATCTCCTCACCAGCCGCATAAGCTCTAGACAGGAAAGCGTTGGCCAGCCTTGGCTGTCCGCACTCCATGAAGCTCTTTGCATGGCTTTCAATGATGCCCTTTGCCTGGGATGTGCGCTCGTGAAGGCAGCAACACGATTCCGCAAAGTAATGCAGTGACTCGGTTGTTACGGCGGGTATGGTGGTTTTCTTACTCATGTCTGTTTCCTTTGATTGGGTTTTTGGTTTGCCTAAAATTCTTCCGCCCCTCCCTGTTTTGAGCCGCCACACTGACACAACCCTTGATTTCATTGGTTAGAGCTGTGTTTTCAATCCGACACACGCCGCTTCTACGTGGCGGTTCAAAACTGCGTTGTTGGCCTGTATTCATTGGCCTTGTGGCGTTGTTGCGGGTTGATCCCCGGGGTTGGGCAGAAAACGCGAAAATGCCTCCGTGAATTGATCGTGATGGTAGCCTTTTGGCGTCGATCCGTTCGGCAGGCGGATCGTTCCGGGGATGATCTTGAACTTCCTAAGTTGCCGGGCCAGTTGGTTGGCTGAGATGGGATGCTCCTTCCTCCCCCACTCAGCCCACGGCCTACCCTCCAGGGATGCCATCGCGATGCACAGCTCCTGACTCGGTAGGCGGTCTGTCATCTTGGCGGCGAAGATGTCTCGGATGTCTGAAAGTAGGGTTGTCCCGATCCCGTGGGCGTCGGCATCATCCGTCCCTACCAGAATTCTGAAGGCTGATTGGGCCGTGTCGATCCATCCCCCGCCAGCTACTTGGGCGACGGCTAGCAGAACCCTCCAATTATCGGCAAGCCGGTTCATCGCCCCTGGAGGCAATTCCGGGTCGGCCTCCTCCAGTGCCTCCATGTTGTCTTTTGCCCAACGGCTCAATTGCCTGGCCAGCTTGGTTTCTTCCTCTGTGCGCCGACTGTCGAACCGGCAGGGGATTTCGCCTGGTCGGGCCCGCACTAGGCGCACCACAATTGATCTGTCGTGCAGAGTGCCGGGCAATTGGCCGATTCCCGCAAGCGCAACGGGCGCGAAGGCGTTGAAGGCCCTGACGGTGTTTTGGTCCCCTTCACAACGAAGGGCGCGGGCGCCTCGCTTGTGCCCGGCATTGAGCAGGCCGCGCAGTTCCTCGGCTTCCTTTAGGTAGGTGTCGCACTCATCCAGTAGCAGGACCGGCTTGAACTGGTCCACGATGCGAAACAAGACAGCGGACGTGATGGATTCGGTTCGGAGCGGGCGCGGCAGGAGGGATGCGAGCACGTCCAGCAAGGTGGTTTTGCCGCAACCTTTTTCCGGTGAACAGACGTTAAGCCTTGGTGTGTGAATGAATGCCTCGAACGCGTGGGCATGGGCTATCCAAAGGGCGACGGCCTCCACGGCGCCTGGTGACATGCAGACATACCGGCTAATTCGATCTGCCACGGCCTGTAGGATCTCGGCCCCGTCAATCGGCTCGGGCCACGGCTCAAGATCAACCAAACCAAGCTCTGCACCTTTGTTCATTGCCTGCATGTCTGGTCGGCGCGCCTTGATCTCGGCATCCAGCGTCGCTGGCCGAATGCCCAGCCGCTTGGCGGTCTCCTTGCGTTGCAGGTCGTACTCGAGCGCGGACAGGCTCGCCAACCTTTCAACGGTCTCCTCCATGCTCTCCTCGGGGAGTGCGGCCCCAAGTAGGTGCTCCCTCACAGCATCGATTCCGGCTTGCCGGTGAAGATCGTTGAAATCGCTCCCGGATTGGCCGATGAGAAAAACGGGTTTCGCCAGCCTGGCGCCGATGGCCTTGGCTGCCACCTCAGCCTTGGCCATGCCGGGGTTGCCCTCGGTGGCGGCGTCATCGTCAGCGGCAACGATGATCTCCCGCGTCGGGTGGCGTTGCCGGACGGCCTGTGCCACGGGGAGGAGATTGCCACAATTCATTGCGCATAGGATCGTTGCGGAGACGGCTTCGCGGATGCTCAGTCCGGTTGCTATTCCCTCGCAGATGATCACGGGTGAATCCGGTTGGCCTGGTATTTCAAACCAGACTCCCTTAGTCGATCCACCGGTCAGGAATCGCTTGCTGCCATCGCCGCGAATTTTCTCAACGGTCTGAAGTGATCCGGAGTCATCGCGTAGAGGCACGATCAATTCACCGCGATGCACCCTAAGCCCGGGAACGGGTTTGACTCCCTTTGACTGCATATAAGGGTGGTCGGCGGTAGCATCGGCGGCACGGCTAACGATCCAGGCCGCGGCCTTCCTTGCCCGGTCGGCGAGGCTGGCCCGCTCCCTCGCTTGCGCTTCCCGGGCTTGTTCCATTCGCCGTTTCAGGTCGGCAATCTCGCGTTCGCTGAGACCACCATTCCCGGCACACCACGTCTGGCTAATGGACCGTTTCCAGCAACCGAAAGCACCGGCTGCCGGATGGTCAGGATGGAACGCATACCACGAGTTGCGGGCGTGATCTCCCTCGGTCCTGAAACGGTGCAGTCGCCCGTCCGGGATGATTGGCCCACACAGAATCAGCCCTGCCCCCTGCATGGCGCCGCGGAATGCGTCCACCGGATTCATTGTTCCACCTCCTCAGTGATCTCCTCGCGGATGCACACCTCGCACAGCCACCGGCGGCGCCCGTCTGATCCGGCGGCGTCGGACGCCCAGGCGCGGCAGCGATAACAGCGCCAATACTGGACGGGGTCCCCGTGGTCGATGGTGATGACGTTGGTCGGCTCGCCCTGGTCGGGCGCGTCGACGCGCCTTGCTTTGGTGGGGCGGTCTGATAGGATGCGCATACGTGATACTGTTGCCCCGTCCGGCTGGCTGGCCGGGCGGGGCATTTTGTTGCCGCCGCCGGGGGCGGGTCGGGGTCAGGCGGTGGGGGCGGATGACTTGAGTAGCCGGTGGATCTCGCTTGCCGGAATGAGGGTCTTGCGGAGGCCAGTGTCCAGGCAGCGGAGCTTGCCCCGCTGGATCAACCGATAGATGCTGGTGCGCTCTAGGCCCAGCATGGCGGCAGCCTCCGCGGGAGAGTATGCTTGGCGGTGGATGACTACGGGATCAGCCAGGGTAATATGTGTCATGCGTCCAGCGTCGCTGGACGTTGCCTGAACAACTAGGACACGAGAGAAGTTATTTCAGCGAATTTGTCGTATTAATTGGTCGGCCTGGTTCGGCCAGCTTCACGCCTCGCCGCAGGCAATGGCGAGCGAAGGATTCGCGGTCGGGCGTCACTCTGTCGGCCCCGAGAGTCTTGATGGCCAGAGCGTGAACGCCGGTCACGTTCACCCCCTCTTCCACAAGCGAATGCCAGTGGGCGAACAGGAACAAATCAAGCAGGTCACTCGGTTTTCGCCTCGGAGCGGGCGTCTTGCTGTAGGCCGCAAGGAACTGGTTCATCGCCCCGTAATCCCCGGCCTCAGCGGCCCGCTGAAGTTGGTCCCGTGCAATCTCCTTGTGCGTGGCCCGGGCCGCATGCGCCAAGCTCTGCACGTCAGTCAGAGTGCGTTTGCCCAACAGCAACCGCGTTGCTGCCTCGACCAGTTCCGGGGGCATCGGCCGGGATCGACGGCGGGCCAGCCGCTTCGACAGCGCCACCTCCTGCGCTCGGACAATGCGTTGCCCCAGTGCTTCAATCTGTGCCTTGCTCAACCGAACTGGTGCCCTCCCGGTTTTCTTGCGGACCTTGCCATTCAATCGCCGGAACTGGATGGTGTAAACCCAAGTTCCTCCCTCGCCCTGGTGCTCATGGATCAAGACGTTCGTTCCCTCCGTCTCCTCGACCCTGGCAACGACACCAACCAACCCGGGCATGCCGACAATCTTCGTTGGCCGTTTCACGCCGCACCTCCGAAGTCCACCTTGGCTGCCATGTCCTGATGGTGCTTGTCCCGGGGGTGCCCATAGACACGCATGGCCAAGGCCCCGCCGTCCTTGTGCCCCAGCCATCGGCTTACGGTGGGGATGTCCACGCCAGCCTCAATGCAGGACGTTGCAAACAGATGTCGAAAGTCATGATGACGCAGATGGGGAATTCCCAGCTTGGCGCAGGCATTGGCAACGTGCCGTCTTGCCTCCCGTGTTGGCATGACGCGGGTGTCCATGTCTGGCTCCGCAGGTCGAATGCGTTCGAGGAGTCCCCTCATAGCCGGGATGATGGGAACGATTCTACCCTCGCCGTTCTTCCCCGGTCGGACGCGGATAGTCCCGCGTTCCATGTCCACGTCCCGCCAAAGCACGGATGCGGCCTCGCTGATTCGGAAGCCCCCATAGGCCAGAAACTCGACCAACCGCGCAGCCCTGCGGCAATGGTTGACGCCACTTGATTCGATGGCCTGGACTAGCTCCTTGAACCGCTCGACCGATGGCAGGTCCAACTCAGTCTTTGGGATCTTGACCCGGTCCACCTTGTCGGCGGGATTGGCGTAAATGGCCCCGGAGTCTCGGGCGATCTCAAGAACCTGCCGCAGGGCGGACAGCGTGTTGTTGACAGCCTGAGGACTGTATTGCGCGGCAAATCGGCTGGCCCAGGATCGGCAGTCGTCCTCCGTGATCTTGCGAACATCCATTGCGTCCAGACCGGGCCACGAACGCAGAAGCCGCTCCGCGCATGCCTGCCAGTATTCCTTGGTTCGCGGCCTGGTCTTGTGATTGGACCGGACGCGATCCTGCCAGACGGCCAGCACGTCGCCAAAGCTGGCGATCCCGAGGGCCACGTTGCGGCGTTTGCCAACCTTGGACCGCTCCTCCTTCTCCATGTCGGCCAGCCGTTGCTTGGCCACGGTGATCCGGTCGGTCTTGAGTGATCGGCGGATGAACTTGCCTCCAACTTTCATCCGTGCGAAATACATGCCCGATGGAACGTAACGGATCAGGTTGGCGTATTGAGTCCCCTTCCAGGGGCTTGTTGCTTGCTGTTGCTGGAGTGTATTCGGTTTCACACGCGGAGTATGCAAAAGCGGTAAGCAATGCGTCAAGCGTTGCGTTCTATTTCTTCTTATTTCCTAAGGAAAATGCAGGTTGGAAGGGTGGCTGAGCGGCCTAAGGCACCTGACTCGAAATCAGGCGTGCGGGAAACCGTACCGGGGGTTCGAATCCCTCCCCTTCCGCCATTTTCCACTCTGCGGGCATTCTTCAGGGAGCTGCCGCCTTCGGAAAGAGGCTTCACAGCGGCGCGGAATCAACGGACCAGCCACCCCATAAGATCTGGTCCCAACCAGATCATCACCAGGCCCAGTAGCACAGCCAGAATCGAGGCGGCAAGGAAATCGAAGATCATCTCAAAGGCGCAGACCATTCGCACCGTCCCCGGAGCCCCCCCGATCTTGTGCAGGGTCTCAATCTCCCGTCGCCGCAGCCGCAATGAAAGCATGAACACAAGGCAGACCACCAGGCCAACCGCCCCGCCCAGCAATACCATTCCCATGGTGATGTATCGTTGCAGCGTCAGGATGGTTGCCAGCAGCTCGTCCATGACTCGCCGCGGTTCGATGATCTGGTTCACTTCCCCGGCCGGGACATAGCGTCCCTTGAGCAGCGTGGCGGATTTGGCATCGTTGGGGAGGACAAAGATGCCCGTCAATGGGTGGCTGCCTATCTCGCCGTGAAAATGGAACGTGTCGATGTTCTCCTCCGTCACCTCCCGATGCTGGCGCAGCGACGCGTTCGCGGTCACATGACCGCCCTCCCGTGCCAGCACACCGTCGGTCGCGCCCGTTGCGGAGATGTCCTCGTGTCCGTGCGCCAATCCTTGGATGACCCAGGTGGTTTTGACATCGACGAACACGGCCGCGTCGTCCGGACTGCCGATCGATTCCATGACACCGGTGACACGCATGTTCAGAGGATAGGTGCCGGCCAGGTCAAAAACCGTTTCAGGCGAAGAGACCAGGTGATCTCCCGGTTGCAGCCCAAGTTCACGGGCGGCAGTTGCACCCAGCACGCAATCGCCCAATCGCTGCATGAGCGTGCCCGCAGCCAGCTTCAAGCGTCTCAGTTCGAAGTATTCCAGGGAGGTTCCGACGATGGGATGTTCCCTTGCCCGAAAGCGCACATGGAGAGGAATGACCTGTGCCATCCCGGTGATCCGGAGCTGCTCCGCTTCGGCATATCCCAAGGTGCCCGGAACGCGCGCATCGAAATAAAGCGCGTTGAGTGTCAACTCGAGGGGACTTCCCTTCGCCCCCACCAGCAAAGGTGTGATGTCAGCGCGCGCGGTGAGCTGGTGTTGGGTCTGTTGGACCAGAAGGCGGAGGGCCAGGGGCAGGAACAGGACCAGTGTCAGGCACCCCACCAGCAGGATCGTCTTGACTCGATGGAACACCACATAGCGCCACCCCAGGTAGAGGGCTCCCTTCATGTCGGGCTCCCTCCCTGCAGGTGGTTCATATCGAGATGGCGGTCAAAGCGATCCAGAATGTCATGCTCATGCGTCACCGCCAGAAGACATGCCTGCTGGGTCCGCACGTAATCCAACAGGAGCCCCAGGGCCTTGTTGCGATTGTCCGGGTCGAGATGCCCGGTGGGTTCATCGGCCAGAAGAACGGACGGCTTGGGGAGAAGAGCGCGGCACATGGCGGCCCGCTGGCGTTCGCCCTGGGACAATTGGGCGGGGTGACGTTGGAGTTGATCAGCCAGGCCAACCTGTGCCGCCAGCATCCCGGCCCGGTCCCGGGTCGCCCGGTCCAGCGCCCATGCGGAGGAAAGCCGAAACGGCAGGAGCAGGTTGTCCAGCACGGTCAGGTGTTCGAGTAGTTCGAACTCTTGAAAAACCAAACCGATGCTGCGAAGCCTGAATTCACGGCGAAACCGGTCATCCCGGGAGGAAACCACCACCCCGTTCACCTCTACATGTCCCGTCTTGGGCAGGAGAATCCCGGCCAGAAGACTGAGCAGCGTGGTCTTGCCGCTTCCACTGCGACCGGTCAATGCGACCGCCTCCCCCGGAGCGAGGGCAAGGGCTTCCACACTCAGCAGAAACCCGCTGTCCCGATAGGCAAACTGAAGCTGACTGACACGAATCATGCGGCTGACGTGCCTGAACCGGCCGGCCATTCGGTCGATTGCCTGCAGGTGTCCGGCATGGGACCGGCAGAATGAAGCAGGCCGCCCCCGATTCGCAACTGATTAGCACGGATCCGGAACCGGCTGGCATCACAGCCGGAGAACCGCGCTGTTACTTCAGGGAATAGAGAAACACTGCGTCCTGGTCCTTGATGAAGATATGGTCACCGGTCACGACGGGATAGGCGTAGGTCTGGCTTTCCCCCACCTTGTAGCGGGTCACTTCGGTGTACTTGTCGCCACTGGCCTTCATCACGATGAGTTCGGAAGCGGGTGTCAAGATATGACTGTTCCATGTCAATGCCATGTGCCAGACCAGGCAGGCATGAACCGCCGTCGCGCCGCCGTGAATCGGCTCAGCGGTCAACTGCCTTGGGTCTGCGGCACCCTGCCGGTTCCATGCCTTGAGGACCGGTGCGGGAGCGCGCAGGCTCGTTTCTGCCAAAGAGAATCGGGGAAAGGATTACTGAGGACGGGAACTGGACGCGAACCGCCAGCGTGCCGTTGGAGGAATTGGGTGACGATCGGTTGCGGGGGCAACAGTACCGGGACGGGATTTTTTTGGCTTTCGGACACGGCTTGCTGCAGCCACACATCAAGCGAAGGCGCACTTGTCGCAGACCTTGAGGCCCCCCATCCCACCATGCCGCCCGCGATGACCACGGCTGCCAGTCCCAATGCACGATACCTTTTCATGTGATGCGGCTTGATTGCCAATCCCCAGCCGGTCTGGCTGATGGCTATAGGACCCGGGGTCCCTCCCCGAGGTTACAGAAGAGAACGCATCCAGCATGGGTCCCTGAATGTTGAATCCTCATTCACTCGGGCCGGATCGTCTCCCAGCAGGAAGGTCCCCTGCCCCACCTGGGCTTGACGAATTCCGGTGGCCATGTTCACTCCCAGATCCAGCCGCAAGACAAGGAGATCATCGCCAGGCCACGTGGCAAGGAGCGCCTGCGGATTCTCTGATCGCACCCTCATCCGGAGCCGAGGTCCGGCCACGCTGCAAGGCGCGCCATTGTTCCGGCCACACATCCCGGCTATTCTAGCGACTGGCGGCAACGGAAAGCCATGTGTGGGCGATATACATTGACCAAGTCAGGCGGGGAAATCCGCAAGGAACTTCCCTTCGTGGGTGAGGCGGAGGATCTGCAGGCGCGGTTCAACATCGCCCCGGCACAGGAGGTGCCCGTAGTCACGGAGGATCGGCACTTCAGCCTGATGAAGTGGGGGTTGGTCCCGTCCTGGGCGCAGGATCCCTCGATCGGGCATCGCATGATCAATGCCCGGAGCGAATCCGTTCGCACCAAGCCCGCCTTCAAGGCCTCCCTCCAACGCCGGCGATGCCTCGTCCCGGCCGATGGCTTCTACGAGTGGAAACGCGAGGACCGCATCCGCCAGCCCTATTACTTTAGGCGCAAGGAATGGCGCTTGTTCTTTTTTGCCGGACTCTGGGACGAATGGAGCGCGCCGGACGGTTCCACGATGAGGACCTTCGCCATTCTGACCACCGCCGCCAATCCTGTGGTGGAGCCGGTTCATCATCGCATGCCGGTCATGCTTGATCCCGGCCAGGCGGACGCGTGGCTGGGTTCCGGGGCGTTGTCGGCGGAATCGTTGACCAAGTTGACCCAGCCTTTTCCCGAGACCGACTTGGAGGCCTATCCGGTGGATCGCATGGTGAACAGTCCGGCTCTGGACCGGCCCGAATGCGTGGCCCCCGTCTGCCCGCCCCCGTCGCCGCCCGCCCAGCCCACCTTGTTCTGAGCAAGAACCGGCCAGCACGGGCCAAAACAAGGTTGTTTTTCCATCTTGCAACTCAGTCTCAATTGCAATAATCTGCGCATGAATGAACGAGCTGCTGCGCTCCTGCACGATCCAGGCCACCGCCTGTGACCGCGATCTTTGCCCCCTGAGCCGCGTGGTGGCGGGCGCCGCCGTGCGGATCAAGCAGCTCAATGCCTCGCCGGATGTCGCCCGGCGACTTCGAGAGATCGGCTTCTGTGAAGAGCAACCGGTCCGGTTGTTGAGCCGGCACTCCAATCTGATTTGCCAGGTGTGCAATGCGCGTCTGGGCATCAGCACGCAACTGGCAGACAGCATCCTGGTGGAGCCTCTCACCGCCTGGGCGGACTAGGCATGTCCGCAGCCACCCAACCGCTCTCCTCACTCGCGGCCGGCACTCAGGCCACCGTGGTTCGCATCGACGTCCCCACCGCCCAGCGTGGGCGCCTTTTGGAGATGGGCCTTCTGGTGGGCACCACCGTGGAGCTGGTCCGGTTCGCTCCCCTGGGCGACCCGGTCGAGATCAAGATTCGCGGATATCACCTCAGCTTGCGCAAGCACGAGGCTGAGCAAATCCAGGTTCGGCTCGCCTGAACCGATTTGAGACGATGACGCAGCCGGCCCAGTATCCGCCATCCTCTTCACCCCGCGTGTTGGGCAAGCTCGTCCTGTTGGTGGGCAACCCCAACTGCGGCAAGTCCACCCTGTTCAATGCCCTGACCGGCCTGCGTGCCAAGGTGGGCAATTACGCCGGGGTCACCGTGGAGCGCAAACAGGGGTTGCTCAAGGGAACGCGACGTGATGGCCCGGTCCATCTGCTGGACCTGCCGGGCACCTACAGCCTGAGTCCCCAGTCCGCCGATGAACTGATCGCGCGGAACGTGCTCTTCCACCGGCTGTCGGACATCCCCGCCCCGGACCTGGTGGTGGTGGTGGTGGATGCCTCGAACCTGCAGCGCAACCTCTACTTTGCCACCCAGGTGATCGAGCTGGGATATCCCACGATCCTTGCGCTCAACATGATGGACATGGCGGGTGAACAGGGGCAGCAGATTGACGCCGCCGCACTCGAAGTCCAGTTGGGCGTCCCGGTGATCCCCACGGTGGCAAGCCTTCGGACGGGGGTGGACACACTGCGGGATCGCATCCTGTCCGAATTGGCCTCATCGGCGGCGCGCCCGCCGCTCCGACGTTTCGTGGAGTTGCCGGCGGCGTTTGAGGAGGAACTCATCCAACTCCAGCCGATGCTGCGCGCGCGGTTTCCCGAATCGCGATATCAGGCCCAGGCCGAGGCGCTGCTGATCCTGGGCGATGATTCCTTCATGGCCCGGGACGGCAACCTCTATCCCAAGGACATCCAGCAGGCCGCCGAGGCGGCGCGGGCGCGGCTGAAGGAAAACGGCATCGACTGGCAGAGCAGTGCCATCGAGCGGCGCTACCAATGCATCACCCGCGTCCAGGAGGCGTGCACGGCGGTCCAGCGCCAGCAAAAGGTTCCCCTGAGCGACCGGCTCGACGCCCTGTTCACGCATCGTGTCTGGGGGTTGATCATCTTCCTGGGCCTGATGGTGCTGGTATTCCAAAGCATCTTCAGCTTTGCCGAAATGCCCATGCAGGTCCTGGAACAGGGCGTGGCCAGGATCGGGGACGTCGTGGGCGCATGGATTCCGCCCGGGGCGCTGCACAGCCTGCTGATGGACGGCGTGATCGCGGGTGTGGGCGCCGTGGTCGTGTTTCTGCCACAGATCTGCCTGCTCTTCCTCTTCATCGGCATCATGGAGGACACAGGCTACATGGCGCGCGCGGCGTTTTTGATGGACAGATTGATGAGCAAGGTCGGGCTGCATGGGAAGAGTTTCATTCCCATGCTCAGCTCCTATGCCTGCGCCATTCCCGGCATCATGGCCACGCGGACCATTGAGACACCCAAGGACCGGCTGGTGACCATCCTGGTCGCGCCGTTGATGAGTTGTTCGGCGCGGCTGCCGGTTTACACGCTGCTGATCGCGGCCTGCATTCCCGACCGGACGGTGTTCGGTCCGCTTGGCCTGCAGGGCATGACCATGATGGGCATGTATCTCCTGGGCACGGGTGTGGCCCTGGTCATGGCATGGCTGTTCAAGAAGACGCTGCTCAAGGGCGAGACGCCGATGTTGATCCTGGAACTGCCCCCCTATAAGCGCCCATTGGTGGGGGTGCTGCTTCGGCACATGTGGGATCGGTCGAAGCTGTTCCTGCGCCGGGCCGGCACGGTCATTCTGGGCATCAGCATATTGCTTTGGTTCCTGGCCACCTATCCGAAGGACCACGAGGCCGCCGCCGAGTTTGAAGCGCGCCGAACTGAGATTGCCGCGCAATCGTTCCCCGGGCTGAGCGCCGAGGCGGCCGAGGCGGAACGGACGGCATTGCTGGCGAAGGTGAACGCCGAGGAGGCGGGAACGGAACTGCGTCACAGTTTTGCGGGCCGACTTGGTCGCGGGATGGAGCCTCTGATCAAGCCGCTGGGATTTGACTGGAAGATCGGCATCGGCCTGGTGGCCTCCTTTGCTGCCCGGGAAGTCTTCGTGAGCACCATGTCGCTGGTTTACAACGTGGGCGAGGCGGACGAGTCGGAGGAAAGCACACGCACCCTGGCACAGACGCTGCGCGCTCAACGACACGACGACGGGCGCCCGGTTTATACGACACTGGTCGGCGTGACGCTGATGGTGTTCTACGTGTTCGCCCTGCAATGTGTGAGCACCGTGGCTGTGGTAAGGCGGGAGACCAACTCCTGGAGATGGCCGATCTTCCAATGGATCTACATGGGCCTGCTGGCGTGGGGGTTTGCCTTTGTGGTGTATCAAGGAGGCCGCCTGTTGGGCTGGGGAACCTAAGGCCCTCCCGGCTGGCTGGACTTTGTCCTCGGATTGTTATTTGCTGGGAAATCAGCCCAGCCCATACAAAAGAGAGGCTGGCAAGTGTCCTTAGTGTGTTGGATCGGCACACCATGCAGGCATCGACACAAGGCAAAAACAGTTGGCAGGAAGGGCTTTACGAAGCCAAGGCCGCCCACTTCGTGCTCTATGGTCGGGCTTTGGGCCTCAGTCACTGGGAAGCGGAGGATGTACTGCAGGAAACCTTTGTGGCCCTGTCCAACGTGGAGTCCCCACCCGACCTGCCGCATCAGTTTGCCCTGACCTGCTATCGAAACCGTGCCCGCAACTACAAGCGGGGATTATGGCGGAGGGTGCGGCGGGAGATGGAATCCAGCCATTGGTTCGAACGCGAATCGACCGCCAGCCCCCAGGAGCGAGCCGCCATGCACTGCCTGGCCAGGCTGCCCCGGGAGCAGGCCGAGGTCATTGTGCTGAAAATCTGGCACCAGCACACATTTGAAGCCATCGGACGGCTGCTCGACATCTCACCCAATACCGCTGCGGGTCGCTATCGCTACGGCATGGGGAAGCTCAAGAACGCACTGCAAACCTTTGACCATGAACATACCTCCCTCCCTCGAGAAGCAGCTCAGTGGCTGGACGCCGCGACGACCGTCGGCCTCTCTTAGGCACCGTTTGTTCGGGACGCCGCCACGGATCACCGAAACCGGCAAGCCGCCCTGGGCTTGGTTGACGCCGGCCACCGCCCTCTTCTTTCTGGTCATGGTGCTCCAGAGCCCCCACTCGACGCCTGTTTTCCAGCAATCCCTGGTCACCTCCCCGGAGGATTGGTCGCTGGCCCACGTTCCTGAACAAGCCGCGGTGGCCTACCTGGCCGATGCCATGCACAGCCCCCGAAACCTGTGTCAATTGGCAACTTTTGAATGGACAAAGCCGGTGCGTTCTTTGACAACAACAGCCCCTTTCCTGGGCACGAACATCCTGTTCCATTAAACGGCGAGCATGAGTGAGAAGAAATCGAGTCAAGCCGCCGGCGCCAAGCCGGCCGCCAGCGGTCCCGCCATGGGCGGAGCCGCCCAGCCACCTGCAGCCGGCGGCGCCCCCAAGGTGGCCCGCCTGTTCCGCCGCGTGGACTGGTGGACGTTCGCCATCACCACCCTGGTCACCCTGATTGGTTACTGGTGGACCCTGGCCCCGGACCTGACCCTGGAGGATTCAGGGGAACTGGCGGTGGGCTCCTACTACGCCGGCGTGCCCCATCCGCCGGGTTACCCGGTCTGGACCATTTACACCTGGCTGTTCACGGTGCTGTTTCCAGTGTCGAACATCGCCTACCGGGTCGCGTTTTCCTCGGCGGTGGCGGCGGCGTTCTCCTGCGGCCTGGTGGGTCTGATGGTGTCCCGCGGCAGCAGCATGATGATCGAGAGCATCGAGGCGCTCAAGCGGATGGACCGGACCTGGGAGAACGGGCTCTGCATGGTGTCGGGCTTCGTGGCCGGCATGTTGATCGGGTTCAACGGCTTCATGTGGAGCCAGGCCGTGATCGTGGAGGTCTATACCCTCAGTGTACTGTCCATGACGGGCGTCCTGGTCTGCCTGATGAGATGGATCCATGCCCCTCAGCAATACCGCTACCTCTGCTGGGCGTTCTTCTGGTTTGGCATTTCCTTTAACAACCACCAGTCCCTTCTGGTCATTGCCCTGGGAATGGAAGTGGCGGTGGTGGCCGCGGCGCCCCGCTTCGGACGGGCGCTATTCTTCTGGAATTCCGCGATCTACCTCGGTGTCACGCTGGCCAGGTTCATGGGGATTACCTCCGTGATGACATCCCTGGATCCAACGCAGGTCAATCCGCTCTTTGTGATCTTCAACCTGATCGGACTGGCGTCAACGGGGGTCTGGATCTGGCTGGCTGTGACCACCAAACTGCGCTCCATGGAGGTGGCCCGAGACCTCACCCTGGTGGGGGCGGTGGGATATATCCTGGTCCTGCTGGCCTCCACCACGAACTACGTGACCTACTTTGACAGCCACCGGGGCGCCTTCATTTTCTTCAACCTGCTGGGCATGGGCATGATCGCCGGGTTCGTGTACTTTGTGCTCCAGACCACGCGCATGGGGCGGGAATGGCTGGGCGCCCTCGGGTGCGGCGGCGCCTTTGGGCTGGGCGCGGCCTTCTACCTCTACATGCCCCTGACGGCCATGACCAATCCCCCGCTCAACTGGGGGTATCCGCGGACGGTGCAGGGCTTCTTCCACGCCTTCACCCGCGGCCAGTACGAGAAGATCAACCCGACCGACAGCTTTTTTACCTACATCGACCAGGTCATCATGTATGTGGGGGGCGCCCTGGACGAATTCAACCTCGTCTATCTCCTGATCGGCCTGGTGCCGTTCGTGTTCCTCCGCCTGATGCAAAAGCGGGAACGGGCCTGGCTCATCGGCCTGGCCGCGATCTACATCTGCCTGAGTGCCTTCCTGCTCGCCCTCCTCAATCCTTCCCTGGAACGGCAGAGCCGGGACCTCAACCGCGTCTTCTTCACCGCCTCCCACGTCATGATCGCCATGGGCATCGGCTACGGCCTGACCCTGCTTGGCGCCTGGCTCTCGGTCTTCTATGAGCAGGCCCGGCGCGCGGCCCTGCTGGCCGGGGCGTTCGTCTGCGGCCTGGCCCTCTTCGGAGTGGCCTACACCTACATCTCGACCTATTACAACATCCTGCGGCTCGCCTCTATCGTCGGATTGGTGCTGGCCGTTGCCGTGGTCGCCTCCCTCTTCATGTCCAGGGACAAGTTCCCCATGAAAGCCCTTCTCATTGTCATGGCCTTCATGCCCCTGCACCCCATGCTCTCCCACTGGTCGGACAACGAACAGCGGGGGCATCTGTTCGGATTCTGGTTTGGACATGACATGTTTACGCCCCCCTTCGAGAGCGCGGATGGGACGCCGATCTATCCGGAGATGGCCGAGGACGCCATCCTGTTCGGCGGCACCGATCCCGGGCGGTTCAACCCCACCTACATGATCTTCTGTGAAAGCTTCACCCCGCCCTCCAAGCGCCGGGACCCGGAGTTTGACCGGCGCGACGTGTATCTCATCACGCAGAACGCCTTGGCGGACGGCACCTACCTGGAGTACATCCGCGCCCACTACAACCGCAGCACCCAGATCGATCCGCTCTTCTTCTCGGAACTGCTGCGCGGACCGGAGGAGCAGGCCCAGAACTACGAGACCAACCTCCTCGCCCGGATGATGCTGCCGGTGGACCGCTACTTCACACGGTTGGGCGACCGGGTGGAGAAACGACGGCGCACCTTCACCTCCTGGTTTCACCCCGACGACTTCACAGACCTGCCCGCCTTGGTGGCCAAGCTCAAGGAGCACACCGACCGCGACCCGCTCTCCGCCTACCTGATGCGTCGTTTCCATGAAGAGGCCCGCCTGCAGATCAACTCCGGCGGCGACCCGGACGACACCGCGGACTTGCTCGCCGATGAGTTGAATCGGCTGATGGAGGAGGAATACGAGCAGCGTCAGGTGCTGGAGGCCGACCTTCAGGAGATCAACAGCCGCGTCAAGGAAACGAACGCGAAACAGAAGGCGATGCAGGAGCGCATCGAGCAATACGGCAAGGACGATTACCAGATCTACCAGCCGGAACGGGTGCAGCACTTCCAGCCTTCCGACCGCATGATCCGTTTCCTGCGGCAGAGCCCGGCCAGCCATACCATCATCCGCCTCAACCGCCTCCTGCTGGAGGAGGCCTACGCGGGCCTGATCGCCCGGAGCAAGGGCGGCGTCTATCCGGACCTGGAGATTCACACCCCTTCCCAGACCGAATCGGAAAAGGCCTTCCGCGACTACCTGGCCGACGCCCAGCGCCGGCTTGATCATGACCGCCGCTTCCCCAACGAGCCGAGGCAGATCAAGCCGGGGGAGGACGTTCGCGTCATCGAAAACCGAGTCCAGGTCTCGGGCCAGGTGGCGGTGATGTCAATCAACGCCCTGCTGACCAAGATCATCTTCGACGCCAATCCGGACCACGAGTTCTACGTCGAGGAAAGCTTTCCCCTGGACTGGATGTTCCCGCATCTGTCGCCCTACGGGATCATCATGAAGATCAACCGGGAGCCGGTGAAGGAGTTCACGCAGGAGATGATCGACAGGGATCATGCCTTCTGGAGCCAGTATGCCACGCGCAGCATTGGCAACTGGATCACCTACGAGACCAGCGTGACCAACATCTGCGAGTTCGCCGAGCGCGTTTACATCCGGCGCGACTACGGCGAGTTCCAGGGCGACCCGAAGTTCATCCGCGACAGTGACGCGCAGAAGGCCTTCTCGAAGCTGCGCAGTTCCATCGGCGGCCTCTACAACTACCGGATCAACAACGCCTCCTCCCCGGCCGAGCAGGCCCGGGTCATCAAGGAGGCGGAGTTCGCCTTGAAGCAGGCCTACGCGTTCTGCCCTTACAGTCCGGAGGCCCTGTTCCGGTTTGTCCAGCTCCTCTCCTCCATTGGCCGGGTGGACGAAGCCCTCCGGCTGGCGACGACCTCCCTCAAGCTCGACCCCTACAACGGGCAGATCGAGGCGCTCATCGCCGAACTGGCGCGGATCCGGCGCCAGCAGGGCAGCGGCACAATTCCCCTGCCGGGAACCGTGCCCCCCAATCCGAGTGGCGCCATGGCCGCGCAATTGGAGGCACAGGTGGCCGCCAATCCCACAGACTTCGTGGCCGTCGTGCAGCTGGTGCAGGCCTACCGCCAATCCAAGGAGAACGACAAGGCCGTCGCGCTTCTGGACCAGGTGGTGGCCCAACCCGACGTCTCCTCCCAATTCCTGCTCTTCGCCGCCCAGCAATACAACGAGCTGGTCCGGCTTTCCCAAGTGGCGTCCACCCTGCAGAAACTGGTCACGCGCATGCCGGACAATCCCGAGGCCTGGTATGATCTGGCCGGGGTGCAAATCATCCTCAATCGCCGCACCGAAGCGCTCGAAAGCATGCGCAAAGCCCTGCAATACAGTTCCCAACGCCTCGCCAAGGATCCGGCCGCCGCCAATCTCTACGTCAACCTCACCAACGATCCCCGCTTCGCCAGCCTGCTTCAGACCCCGGAATTCCAGGCGCTGGTCCAGGAGTTCAAGGCGCCCCAGCCCTGAACTTCCAACTCCGGCCAGCCGCAGGTTGCCCTTCCCAGCCGCTTTGGCTATGTTCCACGCCTGCTTGACCATGAGCAAGGACACCAAGAACAAACATCAAGAGCCTGAAGATACCATCGTGCCGGTGACCACCGAGGATGGCGAGACCACGGACGTGCGGGACCTCAAACCGCAGCTGGAGGAAGCCCAGGCCAGGGCGGCCGAGCATTGGGACAAACTGCTCCGGGCCACGGCGGACTTTGAGAACTTCAAGAAGCGCGTCGCCAAGGAGCGGTCCGATGCGGCCCGTTACGCGGCACAGCCGATGCTTCAATCCCTCCTGACGGTCCTGGACAACTTCGAGGCGGCCCTGGCCGCCGCCGATCAATCCGGCGACGATTCTCTGACCTCACTCAAGACGGGGATCCACATGATCTTCCAACAGTTCAAATCCACCCTGACGGAGTTCGGGCTCGAGGAAATCAACGCACGGGACCAGGTCTTTGACCCCAACCTCCACGAGGCGGTGTCACAACAACCCTCTCCCGATGTGCCGGATGGCCACGTGCTGCAGCAGTTGCGCAAGGGCTACAAGCTGCACGATCGCCTGTTGCGTCCGGCCACGGTGATCGTCGCAACGGCGCCTGAATCCGAGGAAGAGGCCGACGACACGGCCGCCGCTCCATCCGGAGGTCCCCAATCCTCCTAATCCATGGCCAAGCGCGACTACTACGAGGTGCTGGGCGTGGGGAAGGGGGTCTCCGACGAGGAGATCAAGAAGTCCTACCGCAAACTGGCGGTCAAGTTCCACCCCGACAAGAATCCCCAGGACCAAGCTGCCGAGGAACGCTTCAAGGAAATCGGCGAAGCCTACGAGGTGCTGAGCGATCCGCAGAAGCGCGCGGCCTACGACCAATACGGTCACGCCGCGTTCGACGCCCGCTCGCGTGCCGGGGCCCGCGGCTTCGGCGGGTTCCACGATCCCTTCGAGGTCTTTCGCGAGGTGTTCGGCGGTGGAGGCGGAGGCTCGATCTTCGACGAATTGTTCGGCGGCATCCGACGCGAACCAGGCGGCCCTCAGCGCGGCGCCGACCTGCGCTACAATCTGGAGATCACCCTCGAGGAGGCCGCCCACGGCTGCGACAAGGAAATCCGGGTCACCAAACTGGAAGCCTGCGGCACCTGCCGCGGCTCCGGCCAGGAGCGAGGCTCCAAGACGTCCACCTGCCCCGAGTGTCACGGCCGCGGCCAGGTGGTCAGTTCACGCGGCATCTTCAGCATCGCGCAGACCTGCGGACGCTGCGAAGGCACCGGGCACATCATTGAGAAGCCCTGCCAGACCTGTCGCGGGAGCGGACGCCGCGAACAAACCTCCCCCATCCGCTTCAAGATTCCCCCGGGTGTGGACACCGGGACCCGCCTCCGATCCGGGGGCAATGGGGAAGCGGGCGTCCGAGGCGGCAGCCCCGGCGACCTGTACGTGGTGCTTCATGTGCGCCCGCATGAGATTTTTCAGCGCGACGGAGAGGACCTTCTCTGCGACGTGCCCATCAGCTTCGTTCAAGCGACCCTGGGCGCGGAGATCGAGATCCCCACGCTGACCGGCAAGGCTCATATCAAGGTGCCGGCCGGCACACAGACCGGCACCATCTTCCGCATCCGCGGCAAGGGTCTGAAAAGTCTGCAAGGATACGGAACGGGTGACCTCCACGTCCGGGTCAGCGTTGAAGTGCCCACGCGCCTGAACGCCAAGCAGAAGGAGAAGCTGAAGGAGTTCGCCGACTTGTGCGACGAAAGTGTCAATCCCATCAGTCAGGGCTTCTTCGCCAAGGCAAAAAACTTCTTCAAGTAATCCTGCGCCCGCCTGGACGCCCCCCTCCATGTCGGCTCCCCGCTTCTACTGCCCCGCAGACCTGGGAGCCTGCCTTCCGGAACGGGAAGCGCACCACGCGCTTCATGTGCTCCGGTTGCGCGAAGGCGACGAGGTGGAGCTCCTGGACGGATGCGGACGCGTGAGCACGGCACGCATTGTCCGGGCGGCGCGGCACGAGGTTGCATGCGACGTGCTGGAGATGCACCAAGCACCTCCGCCCTCAGTTCACATCACCCTCCTGCAAGGCATCACCAAGCCGCGCTCCATGGATTGGCTGCTGCAGAAAGCCACCGAACTCGGGGTCGCCCGCATCATCCCGCTGGCCACGGAACACGGCGTGGTGCGAATCGCCCCGGGACGCCGCAAGGAGGAAAAGTGGCATTGGATCGCGGTCGATGCCCTGAAGCAATCGGGCCGCACATGGCTGCCTGAGATTGGGGCGCCCGTCGAGCTTCAGGAATACCTCCGGGAAACTGAATCCTTTGCCGCCTCACTGCTCGCTTCCATTCAGGCAACCCGCAGCCTCCGCGAGGCGGTCGCGCCGCTGGCCGACATGCGCTGCGGGGAACCCATCCGTGTGGCCTACTGGGTCGGGCCGGAAGGAGATTTCTCCCCGGCGGAACAGGAGGCCATTCGCGCGACGGGCGCCGAACCGGTTTCGCTCGGCTCAGCCGTGCTTCGTTCGGAAACCGCAGCGCTCTACGGACTGGCCGCGCTCCGCTATGCGCTGTCGTGAAGCGGCACCCGACTTCCGGGGATTGGCTTGGTCATCCCCTTGGCTTGAGCCAGGACGCGAAATGAACGTCCCATGCCTCCAGGATGTGTCAGTGTGTGAAAGGCGGCCTTCCAAGAACCGGAGTTCCGGAGCCAGGGTCGTTCCCGGGCCCAAGCCCGTTCCCACACCTCGACCAAAAATCCCTCCTGCGATTCCCATACCCAGTCCTGCAATCCCTCTTCCAGCCCGGCGCGGCGGATCTGGGTGAAGTTGACATGCGCAGTCAGGTCCTGGGTTCCCGGATCGCGCAGGAGTTCGGTTTCCTGGCGATGCTTCCGATAAGCCCGGGCGGTGCCGGCTTGCCGCGCCGGTGCCAGCAATGCTTCGGCCTCCGCTCCATAATCCAAGGTCAGGAGCACGCCGCGCCCCAGACATCGGGCCGCTTGTTGCCACCACGTTCTGGCTTGGGGACTGACTTCGACCGTGAAGTCCTGAGGCAGGTGGGGAGCGAGGGAAGGCGGCACCTCCAGCCCAGCCCTGGCCATTTCTTCCTGCAGCCAACGCTCCACCGATGCACGGCGCCGCCAGACAAGCGTCCCCTCGGTCCAACCGACCCGCCACTCGAACCAATCCCGCCGCGCCACATCCCATCCCAGGCGATGAACGGGAAAGGCATCCAACACTTCGTTGGCAAACAGGATGCCGTTCAGGCTGCCGGGCGGGATGGAATCCAGATCCGACAACCAGTGGACCCCATGTTGCCGCAGGGTGGACTGCTGCCAGGCGCGTCGCGCAGGGGATGGTTCTACAATGCTGCACTGGAGGCGGGCCATCAGATCCGGGGCATCCTCGGAGAGGCCCTCCAGAACATCCCGGGTCAGATCACCCTGGTGCGCACCGATTTCCATCAACTGGACAGGGCCCATGGAAATTTGTGCCAACCACTCGGCAAACTGGCATCCGAGCAGGCGCCCAAAGAGCGGTCCCACACTGACGCTGGTGAAAAAGTCACCGGCCCGTCCCGGACCGCGGTGGGCCGTCTCGTAGTACCCCAGTTTGGGCCAGTACAGGGCGATTTCCATGAAGCGCGCAAAGGAAATGTCGCCCTCGGACTGGATGCGTTGCTTCAGGATTTGAGCCAAGTGCGGCATTTCGTGGGGGGAAGGCGGAGGGCGGTATCGCTTTTGCTGTATGGCCGGGTCGGTATGGCCAAAATTGACGCATTTTTCAACCTGATGTTCGAGCAGAAAGCCTCGGACCTCCACCTATCGACCGGGAATCCCCCCATCCTCCGCATCAACGGGGAGATGCAGCGCGTCGATTTTCCGCCGCTCGACAGCGACAGCCTCAAGGCGATGCTCTACGAGATCGCGCCGGAGTTTAAGATCAAGCTGTTTGAGGAAACGGGCGACGTCGATTTCGGCTACGAGATCCCGGGCGTGTCCCGTTTTCGCGCGAACTACTTCAACCAAAAGAATGGTGTGGCGGCGGTCTTCCGTCAGATTCCCACCACCGTCGTCTCCTTCGAGGACTTTGAAAAGATGGAGGCACCCCTGCCTTCGGTGTTGAAGAAGTTCGCCATGCTCCAGAAGGGCCTGATCCTGGTCACCGGTCCGACCGGCTCGGGCAAGTCCACCACCCTGGCCGCCATCGTTGATTACGCCAACAAGAACCGGCGCGACCATATCATCACCGTGGAGGATCCGATTGAGTTCGTGCACCAGAGCAAGAACAGCCTCGTCAACCACCGCGAAGTCGGCATCCATACGCAGTCCTTCGCCTCCGCCCTGCGCGGCGCCCTGCGCGAGGATCCGGACATCATTCTGGTCGGTGAAATGCGCGACCTGGAAACCATCGAGCTGGCCATCACCGCGGCCAGCACCGGTCACCTTGTCTTCGGCACCCTCCATACCGAAAGCGCCGCCAAGACCGTGGACCGCGTCATCGACGTCTTCCCCACCGAGCAGCAGAACAAGATCCGGGCAACCCTTTCCGAGGCGCTCCGCGGTGTCGTGGCCCAGAACCTCTTCAAGCGCGTGGACAAGAAGGGCCGCGTCGCCGCCCTGGAGATCCTGGTCTTCACGACCGCCATCGCCAACCTGGTCCGCGAGGGCAAGACCCACCAGCTGCCGGGCATGATCCAGGTCGGCAAGAAGCTCGGCAACCAGCCGCTGGATGATTCCATCATGGATCACCTCAAGATGAGGCGCATCTCGGCCGAGGAAGCCTACGACAAGGCCCTCGACAAGAAGAAATTCCGTCCCTTCCTCACCACGCCTCCGTTTGATGAGGAATAGACCTTCGAGGCAGAACCGGCCGAACACCCCATCACGGAAAGCACCCCCCAGGAGCCATGCGACGCAACGAGCTTGATTACATCCTCTCGACCATGTTGGACGCCCACAAGGACGTCTCCGACATCCTCTTCACCGTGGACAAACCGATGCAGGTGGAGGTGTCCGGCGAACTCAATTCCGTCCAGATCAACCCGCCGGTGGAGAAGCTCACCCCCTTTCAGACGGAGATGATCGCCCTCAATCTGATGGGCAGCAATCGCCGCCTCATGGAGGATCTCCTGCGCACCGGCTCCTGCGACGCCTCCTACTCCCTCGGCACGCGCGCCCGCTTCCGCGTCAACATTTTCTCCCAGCGCGGCAACTATTCGGTGGTCCTCCGCAAACTCAACGCCCAGATCCCCGACCTCGACACGCTCTGCCTGCCGGAGATCATCACCGAGGCGGGCAGGGAAAAGACCGGCCTTGTCCTGGTCACCGGAGCGACCGGCTCGGGCAAGACGACCACCCTGGCCGCCCTGCTCAACCAGATCAACCACCGCGCCGCCATCCACATGATCACGCTGGAGGATCCGGTGGAGTTCATCTACAGCCAGGAGAAGGCGACCATCAACCAGCGCGAGCTGGGCTCGGACTTCGACACCTTTTCCAACGGCCTGCGCTCGGCGTTGCGCCAGGCGCCCAAGGTGATTCTGGTGGGTGAAATGCGCGACCGTGCCACGGTGGAAATCGCCCTCAATGCCGCGGAAACCGGCCACCTCGTCTTCAGCACCCTCCACACCATCAACGCCGGCCAGACCATCAACCGCATCCTGGGCATGTTCGACACCGATGAGCAGGACCAGGTCCGCTATCGCCTGGCCGACACGCTCCGCTGGATCATCAGCCAGCGACTTGCCCCCAAGATCGGGGGGGGACGCTTCCCGCTGGTGGAAATCATGGGCTCGAACCTGCGCACCAAGGAATCCGTCACCCTGGGCGAAAGCGAGGGCAAGACCTTCTACGAGATCATCGATGCCGCCACGACATTCGGGTGGCGCACCTTCGACACGGCATGTCTGGAAGCCTACACCAAGGGGATCGTCACCGAGGAGACGGCCCTGCTCTACTCCAGCAAGCGCGGCACCGTCAGCCGCGGCATCGACAACATCAAGAAGACCCGGGGCGAGGATACCAGCGACATTGTGGAACTCCGCATGACCAAGGGTGAGACCACCATGCACAAGAAGAAGCCCTCCGACGGGGAGGACTCGGGCCAGACCTTTCAACTCAAACTCAAGTAAGCGCCATGGAATTCGACTTTTTAACCGCGAACGACAAGCCGGCCCTGGTGGCCGTTTCCACGCCCGAGATGGAGGAAACCGCCCGCACGGCGCTCGACCAGCTCGGTTTCAAGGCCCATGTCGCCTCCAACCACGGCGAGTTCCTCCACAAGTTCTCCCAGATCCCCTATCAGGTGGTGATCCTGGACGACATGTTCAACTCCACCTCCATCGAGGAGAACGAAAGCCTGCTCTCCCTCCAGCGCATGTCGCTGCATCTACGGCGCCATGCCGTCATCATCCTCCTGGGGTTCAACCTCTCCACGTTCAACCCCATGCAGGCCTTCCAGTACGGCGTGCACGCCGTCGTCAATCCCGCCGAGCTGTTCCTCCTCATCCAACTCATTGAGAAGGCGGTTGCTGACAACGATTATTTCCTTCACAATTTCCGGGAATCCCAGCAGCGGGTGGCCTGATCGAATCCTTTGCTCCCTGCCACGCCGCCCGCTGGGCGGCGTTTTTTATGGCAGGCACCCATCCACGCCGGCTGCGCCTCGACCAGGCCCTGGTCGAGCGCGGCCTCTGCCCCACCCGCTCCCAGGCCCAGCGGGAACTCATGGCCGGACAGGTGCGAGTCAATGGCCACCCCATCACCAAGCCCGGCCACTGGGTGCGCCCGAACGACCAGATCGAGGTGCAGGTCCCGGATCGGTTCGTCAGCCGGGGCGGACACAAGCTGGACGCCGCGCTCAACACCTTTGGCTGCGTCGTCCAGGGAGTCCACGCCATCGACCTCGGCGCCTCCACCGGCGGGTTCACCGACTGCCTCCTGCAGGCCGGGGCGGCCCGCGTCCATGCCGTGGACGTCGGCTCCGGCCAGTTGGACTGGCGGCTGCGGCAGGATAGGCGGGTCGTGGTCATGGAGAAGACCAATGCCCGCCACCTGACGCCCGAGTCCTTCGGACCAGATCATCGCGCTTTTGACTTGGCCGTGATCGATTGTTCCTTCATTTCGCTTCGAAAAATTCTGCCGACGGCCGTTGCATTGTTGCAGCCGGCCGGTAAGATCGTGGCGCTGATCAAGCCGCAGTTCGAGGCGGGCAAGGCGGAGGCGGACCGCGGCCGGGGCGTGATCACCGACCCGGAAGTGCAGGAGCGCGTGCTGGACGAACTCCGGCAGTTCGTGGAAGAACAACCCCACATGGCCTGGCGTCAGGTCATCCCCTCGCCTCTGCTCGGCCCCGCCGGCAACAAGGAATTCTTGGTCCTCATTGAAAAAACTGGCTAAAGAGATCGCCCGGGTCGGGCTGATCGCGAACGTTGACAAGTTGAGCTGCCGCGGGCCGGTGCGAAAAGCCTGTCGGCTGATCCAGGGCACCGGTCGTTCGGTGTTGATGGACGCACCCACCGCGAAGCTGGCCGGCCTGGATCTGGATACCCGCCTGAACGCCGCGCAGTTGAGCGGTGATGTGGACCTGTTGATCGTGTTTGGCGGCGATGGCACCATGCTGCGCGTGGCCAGGGAAGTGGCCGGATCCCGCACCCCCATGGTCGGCATCAATGCCGGCGGACTCGGCTTCCTGACCGACATCCAAACCCACCAGCTCCCTCTCGCGCTGCGGCAGATCTGGGCCGGCCAGACCCAGCGGGAAGCGCGCCCGCTGATGGAGGCCCAGGGGCAGGCTGGCGGCCGCCCATTCGTCCAGTATGCCCTCAATGACTTTGTGGTCAGTCGCGGGGCCGCGCCTCGCCTCATCGAGCTGGAGGTGAGCGTGGACAATGAAGTCCTGACCCGCTATCGATGCGACGGCCTGATCGTCTGCAGCCCCACCGGATCCACCGCCTACTCCCTGGCGGCCGGAGGAGCCGTGGTCAACCCTTCCGCTGAGGTCTTCTCCATCACGCCCATCTGCCCCCACACCCTCTCCAACCGCTCGGTCATCGTCTCCATGAAATCCGAAGTGCGCATCCGGGTTCTGAGTGACAAGGTGGACACCCTGCTGACGGCGGACGGCCAGGCGACCCTTCCCTTGCAGGTTCGTGACTGTGTGGTCATCCGCCGAGGCAACCGGAGCGTGCACCTGTTGCACCTGGCCGGGAGTTCCTTTTTCGAGACCCTGCGCCGCAAACTCAACTGGAGCGGGTCCAGTGTCGGAACCTGACCCCACCCTTCCATGGTCCGCCTCAAAGACATTGCCGAACGCGCCGGTGTTTCCGTGATGACGGTCTCCAAGGTCCTGCGCGATGCCCCGGACATCTCCGCCGCCACCAAATTGCGCGTCCGCAAGCTCGCCACCGACATGGGTTACGTCCCCGACAGCCTGGCCCGCGGCTTGCGCAGCCGGGAATCGCGTCTCTTCGGGCTGGTGATCGCCGCCACGGTCAATCCGGTCTTTGCCCGCATGGTCATGGCCATAGAAGAGCTGGCCCACGAAAAGGGTTTCGATGTCGTGTTGGCGCATACCCTCAACCAATCCGAACGCGAGGAGGTGGTCATCCGTCGTCTCCTGTCCCGCCGCGTGGACGGACTCTTCCTCTCGCCGGTGTATCGACTGGAACCCGACGCGTCCATCTACCAGGAACTCCTCCAGAGAAAGGTGCCCACCATCCTGATCAACCACGCCGCCCCGTTCTGCCAGGGCTTCCCCAGCATCGCCACCGACGACGTCAATGCCAGCCTGTCCGCCACCCGGCACCTCCTCGAACTCGGCCACCGCCGCATCGCCTGCTTCGCCGGATCCAGCCACGCCCCCGCGGCCCGGGAACGACTGCAGGGCTATCGCAAGGCGCTCCAGGACGCGGGCATCGAACCGGATGACCGGCTCGTCTTCAAGGCGGGCAACACCATCGAGGAAGGGGAAAAGGCCGCGCTCCAGATGGTCCAGGAGGACACCGGGGCCACGGCCGTCCAGGCCTACAACGACCTGGTCGCCATCGGAGCCTGCAACGTGTTTCTCAACCAAGGCTTCCGCATACCCCAGGACCTTTCGGTGGTGGGTTTTGGCAATATCCTCATCTGCGAACATGCCCGCGTCCCCCTCACCACCATCCGCCAGCCCAAATTCCGCCTCGGCGTGGTGGCCATGGAGATGATGTCCCGTTTGCTCGCCGGGAAACCTGTCGATTCCAAGCGCCTTCCGGCCGAGCTGGTGGCCCGCCAAAGCACCGGGCCCAAAGCCAAATAACCTCTCCCGTCCCCCCGAAAACGCCCGCATTCCGCCCGGGACGTCCCCTCGCCCGCTCCCGGGCCCGCCTCTATCTCTCAAAAATGCGAACTCCCGTTAAAGCAACCACCCTTATCGGCCGATTGCTAATTCATGAAGAGAGTCATTTGGGCGGTTGGTCTGGTGACGGTCCTGCTCACGGCGGTCTGGGTGGTCAGGGTGTTCAACACCTGGAAAGTCAATGCCAGCACCGCCGATTTCAACGAGGACGTCGAGAACCTGTTCTCCGGCATGCAGCAATACAAGGAAAACGTGGGATCCTATCCCGTGGGCAGCAACGCCGATGTCGTCAAGGCGCTCATGGGCAAGAACCCCAAGAAGCTGATCATCCTGGTGGGTCGCAAGAACGAGCTGAATGACAAGGGCGAGTTCATTGATCCCTGGGGCACACCACTGAGGATTTACTTCTCCGACAGCGGCGTGTTGGTGCGCTCGGCGGGACCCAACCGCCGTTTCGACGACAGCACCGCGTTGGAGAACGACGACTACGTCCGGTCGAACTAGGCGGACCTGGCCACTTTCCCGCGGCGACCGCCTTGGGGAGTCGCCGCTTCGCCATTGCTTCAACGGCCTGAAGGCGGGACTACGAACCATGGGCTCCGGTTTGTAGTCCCGCTCTTAAGAAACCCCGCATGCAATGTGGTGGAGTGAAGCGCCCGCCATCTCGCACGAAGGATGCGAAGGCCCCTCACCCCAACCCCTCTCCCGGCGGGAGAGGGAGCCGCATGCCCGGTGGAGGGTATGGGTTCGGATCGGAAGGCTTTCTCCGTGAGGAAGACGATCCTCCGCTCGACTGAGCTCGTCGCAGGCCTCTCCCCACGGGAGAGGGGTTGGGGTGAGGGGCCTTCGCACAGCCGTGGCCATGGGTGTTTCTTCCCTTTCTAACCGGTGACATCCTCCCTTCATGCCGTTGCCTCCCTTGTCCTCCTCCACACGGCGACATACATGCCGTCCCCTCCCGTTGCGTCAGGCCAAAGCAACAACCCTTTCTGACCCCCTTCCGATTCGCCACCTGGCCAGGGAGACGAGATGGGTTCGGGAACGAATCCCGTCACGACCTTGGTGAATCGGTCGGTCACGCCCCGGGTTTCCTGGTTCGTCAGGGTGCAGACCGAATAGACCAGGCGCCCCCCCTCCTTGACCCTGGATGCGGCCTGCCGCAGGAGCTGGAACTGCAGCTCCGCAAGTTGTGACACGTCCTCGGGCGTCACGGTCCAGCGCGCATGCGGATTGCGCTGCCACGTTCCCAGGCCGGTGCAGGGCGCATCGACAAGCACGCCATCGAACCTTGAGCGCACGGGGATCTCATTGAGCCGGACCCAGGACGAGGTGCGATAGTTGAACACGCCGGCCCGGGCCGCCCGCCGCTTCAACTCCTGCAGCCGCCGCGTCGATCGATCGGTGGCCCAGATGAGACCGCGATTGTCCATGAGATCGGACAGCAGCAACGTTTTTCCTCCGGCCCCGGCGCAGGCATCCCACCAGTTCTGCCCAGCCTCGGGGGCACAAATCCAACCCACCGCCTGAGACGCCGCATCCTGCATTTCGAAATCGCCCTTCTGAAAGGCGGGGGTGCGATAGAGATCCTCCTCTCCGAGGTATTCCAGGCATTGGGGATGCGCCGGCCAGGATGCGTTGCAGCAGGACAGACTTGCCTGCACGGCTTTTTCCCGGCCCCGTCGGGCACGCAGCCAGACTCGGGGGACGCGCTGCAGGGCCTCCAGCCAGGCGGGAGGGCATTTCATCGCCCCTTTCACCCAGTCCGGAATGGCGCCTTGGCGCAGTTCGGTAGGCGAAACACTGAGGGAGCCATTCCGGTAGGCTTCCTGCAAGGCCCAGGCGTGCTGCAGTCCCTTCTCGTTGGGGGCATCGCACCAGCGCCGCCAGCGATAAAAGGCGAACACCCGCCCACTGATCCAGCGGCGCGCCTCCGCGTCCAAACCGCGGGCTGCGCGGAACATCTCCCGCAGCACCCGGTCCGCCGGCCGTTCCCGGCTGGCCTGGACGATGACCGCCAGCGCGGCTTCCACCACCTGTCTCGTTGAGGCTTGAATCCGGGGAGGTCGGCGGCCATGCCGTTTGCGTGCGTCTTCCATGAAGCTTTTCCTACACTTAATGTCCGGCTCAAGTAAACTGCGCTGGTGGATCCCGCGCACACATCCTCATCCGCTCTGCGACAAACCGTCGAGGCGTTGGGCCTTGAAAGCTATCACCGTCACATCTTCCTGTGCGCCGACCAGACCGAGGCGAAATGCGCCCCTCGCGAGCAGACCCTTGCCTCGTGGGAATTCCTCAAGCGGCGCCTCAAGGAACTGAGCCTGGCCGGGCCGGGATCCCTGGTGTTCCGGAGCAAGGTCAATTGCCTGCGCGTCTGCCTGCAGGGCCCGGTGGCCGTGGTGTATCCCGAGGCGGTCTGGTATCACTCGTGCACGCCGGAAGTGCTCGAAAGGATCATACAGGAACACCTCATCGGGGGCCGTCCGGTCGCCTCCCACGTGTTCGCGACCAATCCTATTCTTTCTCCGCGATGATCTCCGCCCGCTGCTGCTTGTATTGGGCCTCCGTCAATTCTCCCTCGATGTAGAGCCGAAGAATGGCATCCAGCCGCCGGCGCTTGGTCATGGACTTGGCGGGCACTTCCCTGGCGGCGGTCACGCGGTTGGAGGACTGCAATTCCCGCTCCCGCTTCTCACGGAGCAGGGCGTCCATCCTGGTTTCGATGTCGATGAAGTCCTCCTCATCCACATTCGTCGGGGGCGCCACCTCCTCCTCGAGCATGGGAAGTTGCTCCGCCTTGAGGGCCGGTCCCGGCGGGGGATTCTTCGCCGGATCCGCCTCGCTGGCGCGGAGCACCAGAATCGCCTGCTCCTGTCTGGACTCCCGTTCCGCGGCCTCGCGTTCCTTGCGTTCGGCATGAAACCGGGCAATCGATCGCTGCAGTTCACGGGCGCTCATGTGACCGGCGAGAAAGAGGCGTTCGGCTTCCTCCAAAGACGTGGTCGGGACACCTTGGGCCGGCGCCGTCGAGGGTTCAGCGGGGACGGTTTGCTGTGCCCACCCCGTGCCAAGGCCAAGCAGGACCCAGGTCATGATGAGTGGATGGCGGCGCCGCACCCATGACAAATACGCCCGGCCGCTCCGGCCAGCAAACGAAAAACAGGCGGCGCCCAAGGCGTGACAGGGACGTTTCGCCAAGCGGTCCGGACTTGTCAGGAATGCCTTTCGATGGACAATGCCAGCGCGACATGGCGACGGCAACGCACAGACCCACCTCTCTCGATCGGAGCCGGTCGCACAACTTGAGGCCCCTGGTCAGCTGCCTCCTCCTCCTCCTCCTCCATCTGGCGCTTCACGCCCAGGACACCCCTTCCCCTCCTCCGGCAGAGACGCCAAAGCCCGCGGACACGGTGTTTCAACAGACCCTCGCCAAAGCCCAGCAAGGCGACGCCGTGGCCCAATTCAACGTGGGGCTGCTGCTGGTCGAGGGGAAGCAGGTCGCCAAGAATGATGCGGAAGCCGTCGCGTGGTTCCGCAAGGCCGCGGAGCAGGGCAACCTGTCCGCGCAGGTGAACCTGGCGATCTTCCTGTTCCAGGGCACCGGCACGGAACAGGACCTCAAGCAGGCGGCCGAGTGGTTTCTCAAGGCTGCCGAACAGGGTGATGCGCCTTCGCAATACCAGATCGCCACCATGTACCATCAGGGCCAGGGGGTGGAGGTTGACCTGGCCAAGGCGGCAGCATGGTACCGCAAGGCTGCCGAGCAAGGGGACAGCCGCGCGGTCATGGCCTATGCCTACGCCTGCTATGCCGGCCAGGGCATCGATACGAACTGGCCCGACGCCTACCGGTTCTGGAGTCAGGCCGCCAGCCTTGGAGAGAACGAGGCGTCCGAGTACCGCCTCCGGCTTCTGGACCAGATGAATCCGGAACAGAGGTTTGAGGCTCGCCTGGGCCATGCCCAAACCGGGGATGGGGAGGACCAATATGCCACCGGCGCAGCCTATGCCACAGGGGAAGGCGTGGAGCCGGACCCGGCCAAGGCGGCTCACTGGTTCCAATGGGCGGCCACCAACGGGCATCCCGAGGCGCAACTCAAGCTCGGCGAAGCGCTCCACCAGGGCGCGGGGATCGAGCAGGACCACGCCAAGGCGGCAGCCTGGCTTCACAAGGCGGCTGAGCAGGGTCACATCCGGGCGCAATACCTGCTGGGCGCCGACTACGAACAGGGTCTTGGGGTCACCACCGATCTCCATGCCGCCCGCGAATGGTACCTGCGCGCCGCCGAACAGGGAGTTCCGGAAGCCCAGGTCGCGCTCGGCCTCCTTCTGGCCAAAGGCACCCAGAAGGATGCCCAACAGGCCGTGCGATGGTTCCAGCGCGCCGCTGACCGCGGCAACGCCAGTGCCCAGATGAACCTGGGCGTCCTGTATGACCGTGGCTGGGGAGTGAAGCAGGACCGCAGGGCGGCCTTGGACTGGTTTCGTCGTGCCGCCGAACAGGAAACGCCGGAAGCCCAGCGCCGGTTGGGGGACGCCTACGCCACGGGCCGCACTGGCGAAACCAACCTAGTCGCCGCCTTGGAATGGTACCAGAAAGCGGCCGACCAAGGGGATGCCCCCGCCCAGGTTTATCTTGGGTATGCCTATACCGTCGGCCAGATCGTGCCCCAGGACTTTGCGCGAGCCTTGGCTTTGTTCGAACAGGCCTCCGCCAAGGGCGATGCCCAGGCCCACTACAACCTGGGCATCCTTTACGAGAGCGGCCAGGGCACGCCCTTAAACCTGACCAATGCGCTGCAAGCCTACTCAGTCGCGGCGCAAGCCGGCATCACTGAGGCGCAAGTCAAGGCGGGCCACATGTACGGCCGGGGCGTGGGTGCGCCGCAGGATTACGAGGCTGCTGCGCGCTGGTTCTCCCTGGCCGCCAGCAACGGAAACCACCTTGCCCAATTCAACCTGGCCATGCTTCTGGAGCGGGGCTTGGGCGTGCCCACCAACCAGGTGGTCGCCATGCAATGGTACCAAAAGGCCGCGCTGGCGGGGCATCCTCAGGCCCAATACCGGGTCGGTTACGCGTATGCGACCGGACAGGGCTTGCCACCCAACCCTGATCAGGCCGCCGACCTGTTCCGCAAGGCCGCCGAGCAAGGCGTGGTGGCCGCCCAATTCAATCTCGGCGTCCTCTATGACCAGGGCGCCGGCATCCCCCGCGACCCGGCCCAGGCGGCCTACTGGTACCACCGTGCCGCCACCAATGGACATCCCGTGGCCCAGCTCAACCTGGCCAACCTCTACGAAAGCGGTCTCGGCGTGGAAGCCGATCCCAAGGCGGCTGCCCATTGGTACCTGCTGTCGGCCCGACAAGGTCTGCCGGAGGCTCAGTATGCCATGGGGGTGCTTTGTGCCGACGGAGACGGGGTAAAACAGGACTGGGTCGAGTCCTACAAATGGATCGCCTTGGCGGCCAGGCAAGGCAACGAGATGGCCCAGACGTTCCTCAGCATCCTCGAGAAAAAACTCACACCGGAGCAGGTCATCATCGCCCGCGAACTCATCGCAGCGAACCCACCCGGAGCGGGTTCCCCGGCTCCCTGACCTTTGCCCAACCCCCAGAGCCTCGGCACGGCTCACCTTCGCCGGTCTCTGAAAGTATTGGATTGTGGCCCTGTCACGCCTGCTTTCCTCTTGAAGTCAGTCTCCCCATGAACCTGTGACATTTTGGTCAAAAATGCGGTTGACATTGCCTTCCCAGTTCACCATAGTTCACGCATCCCAAGTTATTCAGGAAGTCGAAACCCTTAACCGACGACTTGTACCCATGATAAAACCGTCGAAAAGCCTTCTCGTCCTCGCTCTCTATACATTCGGCACGATGGCGTCCTTCGCCCAATTCGTGACGCAATGGCAACTCGGCGCTCCGCTCCGCGGCTGGCCACGTGACGGAGGCGCCGATGGCGGCGGACCCAACGTCGATTTCGTCCAGGAAGCCGGGACCAACCCGCCTCCGGGTAACCCCAACAGTCCTGCCAACGACCAGCAGGCTGACGACGACTACTACTTTGCAGGGGAATATCCGACGCCCATCGGTGTCGTGGCCAACGACGAAATTGCCATGGAACGCGCCTTCGCGGGGACGGACAACGACCTTCGCATCCATTTCAACCTGCCCGCCAGCATGTCTCCCAACAGCACGGCACGTTTTCTGGTGGAGCCCTTCAACCTGGACGACAACGGCGCTCCCCCGCGCCACGGCATTGAGGCCTATTTCAATGAGGTTCTTATCATGCCCGAGGTGGAGGTCACTTCCGCCGGCCTGAATGTCATCCTGACCTCTGCCGAGGTTTCCCTGGGCTCGGTCAATGCCCAGTTCGGCCCCGGCGGGGACAACATCATCCGACTGCGCGGCCTCAACAAGAATGCGGAAGGCGGCGGCAACTGGATGGGCATGGATTATCACGCCTTGGAGATTGAGGAAGCCCCCGGCGCCATCCCCACGCTGTCGGAATGGGGCCTGATCATCCTGTCACTGCTGCTCGTGACCGTCGGCGTGGTGCACATCCGGCGCCAGCAACCGGCCATGGCCATGGCGGGTGCGGGTGCCCCCGTCCAGTCCAACGAATCCTCCGGCATGTCCCTGTTCAACCGTGACGCCTTCGGGAAGTGCCTGACGGCTACCTGGGCCCTCTCAATTCTGGGCTTGGGCGTGGCCATCTGGATCATGGGGTCCATTCCCATGCGGGACATCATCGGCACGATGATCTGCGCCACGATCGTGGCTTACCTGGTGCACACATTCCTGCCATCCCGGTCCGCCCCACAGCGCTGACACCCCCGCCCCCGGGGCGCATGCTGGCATCGGGCGCCGGCGCCCATGGTTTTCAAAGGGACCATTCCGAGCGACAAATGCTTGGAATGGTCCCTGTCTTTTATGTTCCAATGACCGCCCGTGAAGCGGCGGCACGGATGACCGCCGGGAGAGACATCACACTCTAACTACGGTCCCCACACGCCATGGCCTCGCGCACCCGGAAGCCCCACCGCCAGCCACCCCGGCCGAATCGCCATGGCACCGACGCCAAGGTGCACTTCCGGCCCCTGGACTGGTTCCGCTCCCGCAGCCCGGTGATCAAGTTCGTGTCACTGTTCGTCTGCCTCCTGGCCGGATACTACATCCTGACCCAGTTGCCCTTCTTCAAATCCCACATCTTCCCCTTCGTCATCCAGGTCAACGCGTGGCTCTCCAGCCTGGTCCTTAATGTTCTCGGCCAGGGCACGCATGTGGAAGGCAGCATCATCGCCTCGGAAGTCTTTGCCGTGGACATCAAACGCGGTTGTGACGCCCTCGAACCGATCGCCTTCTTCAGCATCGGAGTGCTCACCTACCCCTCGTCCCTGCGGACCAAGATTCCCGGCATCCTGGCCGGGGCCGGTGTGTTGTTCGCGCTGAACATTGTCCGCATAGTCAGCCTGTTCCTGGTGGGCAAGCATTCGCAGGCGGCCTTCGAGTTCCTGCACGTGGATGTGTGGCAGGTGCTGTTCATCCTCGGTGCCATTGTGTTGTGGGTGCTGTGGATCATATGGGCCGCTGGCAAGGCGCCCGTCCCGGCGCCTGCCCCAGCCTCCTGACGAGACCCCGAGCGCTCTTGAGCACCCAATCACCCAGCACCACCTCCCGGCCAACCGCAGCCTCCATCCCGTGGAGCCGCGTGAACAAGCCGCTGGGCCGGTTCCTGTTGCAGTTTGCCATCATCTTTCTGCTCCTGGTCCTGCCATGGCCGGGTTGGGAGCAAGCCTACGCGGGGATGTTCCGCACAGTGGCCGGAACCCTGTTCGGATCGCTGGGACCCCGCGCCGTCGTCCTGTTCGCACCTCTCCCCAAGCAGCGCGGGTCTCCGGTGGACACCTCCATGAACGTGGGCGATCGGCGCATGGTCACGCCCAAGGGAACGCTCTCGACGGTGAACCAGGAATTCTCCACGCGCTATGTCGGGTACATGCCGGCCGCCTTGCTCACGGCCCTCGTGCTGGCCACCCCGCTCCCCTGGCGCCGACGTGGCTGGGCCTTGCTTTGGGGCCTGGTGCTCGTGCATCTCTTCGTCGGGGGACTGATCCTCATCATGATTCTCTACCTCAGCAACCACACCGAATGGCTGACCATCCTAAAACTGCCCGGCTTCCTTCTCCCCCTGCTCGACCTCTCCTGGAATACCTTCATCTTCCAGGTGGTGGCACGTTTCCTGATCCCCGTGCTGATCTGGATTCTGGTTGCATTTCGCGCCGGTGATTTGCATGAACTCCTCGGCCTGCATGACAACTGACCCCTGTTCGCCATGAATCGACGAAGCCTCACCGTCTCTTTCGCGATCGGGCTCCTGGCCCTGGCGTCTCCTGCCCGAGCCGCCGAACCGCCGGCCCCCTATCGGTTGACCAACGGGCTGACCGTCATCCTCCGCCCGGTGGCACCGGCCAAGGATGTGGCCGTCACGCTCCTCTACAGTCTGGGAGGCAACCACGACCCAACCGGCAAGTCAGGCCAAGCCCACCTCCTGGAGCACCTCTACTGCACCGCCGCCGCAGGCGAGGCTCCCGCCCGGGACTTTGCCGCCATCCGGGAACGCTACCCAGCCGGGTTCAATCAACAGACCGGCGCCGATTACACCGTCTTTGCGGGACTGGTTCCAGCCGCTCAACTGGAGGCGGAGTTGGTGGATGTGGCCAGCCGCATGAGCAAGCTGCGCATTCAGGACAGCGATCTCGAACGCGAGGTGCCTCGGGTGGTGGAGGAACTCCGCAACATGTACGGCGGTATCCCCACCCTGGCTGGCATCAATCACCTCCGGGCACAACTCCATCCGCTCCCGGCCGACGGCCGACATGGCGGTCAGGAGGACCAGGTTCAGTCTCTCACCCGGGACGATCTGGAACAGGTCTGGAAGGATTATTACAAGCCCACCAACGCCGTGCTGGTCGTGGCAGGGGGATTCGACATGGACCAAATCAAGTCACTGATCAGCCAACACCTTGGCCTGATCCCAGCCGGCCAACCGGTCGCGCAACAAGCGGCGCTTCAATCACGCGGCAGTTCCAAGGTCGCCCGCATCCAGGTCAAGCCACCGACGCCCGACGCCACGGGCGTGGCCTGCTTGGGAGTCGCGGCGCCCGCTCCCGGCGACCCAACTTACCCAGCCTTTCTTCTGGCCGTGTCGCGCCTGTGGACCCTCAGCCAGACGGCGTTCAAGCCCGGACAACCCCAGCCGGTGTATTTTCCGGTGCTCGATGACGGCAGCACGCTGGCGATCCAAGCGGGTTGGAGCGCAGATCAGACCCCGGAAGCCATGCTGAAGGATCTTGGCGATCGCCTGGATCAGGCGGTCAAGCCACCCATCCGCCCGCAGGAAAGGCAGCACGCGATCCAAGCCATGGCCATCCTGGGCACCGTCGAGGTGGCGGACGCGATGTGGGCGCGCAACCTGTATGGACTAGCCTTCAGCGTGGGGCGACGACATCAGTTGCATCTGGACGGTCCGGCGCTTGGGACAGCCATCCAAAAGGTGACCGATGCGGATCTCCAAGCGCTGGGCAAAGGAGTGTTGGCTCCGGAAAAGCGCGTCTCGGTCATCGTTGAACCCAAGCCGTAGCGCCCTGGATAAGGTGGATGCGCTCAAGGGCGCATGCTCTTGGGCCATGTACCTGGCCAAAAAGCTGTAGCCGCGAACTTCAGCTCGCGCTTTGCTCACATAACTCGGTGGAAGCGCGACCGCGGGATCGCGGCTACAAGGAAGGACACAAATACAGGTTCATGGTGAGAGTTCCCTGTTCCTATCGGACCTGCTCACGGCCCAGGAACCATGCTGATGCAAGGCCCCTCACCCTGGCCCTCCATGACCCTCCCAGGAATTCCCTTGACCCCCTCGATGACAGGCGTATGAAGGGACAAGCCTCTTCAACCCAGATTGCCCATGAAACATCCTCTCTCTCGCCGTCGGTTCCTGGCCGAAGTCGGCCAAGGCATGGTGGTCACCACCATCGGGTTTGAACTCTCCCATGGCCTGGGCCTGACCCCGGCCCTCGCGGAGGAACCGCCTGCCCCCCTGGTCTTCGGACCGCGCGAGGCGCTGGTGCGCTTCATGCAGGACACGCCGGCCGATCAACTTCCTGGCGCCTTGGTCCGCAAGTGGCGGGAAGGGGTCGCTCTGAAGGACCTGGTGGCGGCCGGTGCCTTGTCCAACGCCCGAACCTTCGGCGGAGAGGATTACGTCGGCTACCACACCTTGATGGCCATGGCTCCCGCCTTTCACATGTCCGGTGAACTGTCGGGCCCCAACCAGCCATTGCCCGTGTTCAAGGTGTTGCTCCGTAACAACCGCAGGATCCAGGATCATGGCGGGCATAACTCCGAAGTGCTGCATGAGGTGCCGGCCGCCAAGGTTTCCTTCTCGGATGAGGTGATGACGGGCGAATCGCTGCGCGCGGCGGTTCGAGCGCAGGACATGACCCGTTCGGAACAGATGTTCGCCGCCCTTTGCCAAGGCGGCCCGGAGGTGGCCTTCAACGCCCTGCTCGTCGCCGTCCAGGACGCGACCGAAGTCCACCGGGTGGTCCTCCCCTACCGGGCGTGGGAAATGGCGGGCATCATCGGAATGGATCACGCCCACACCCTCCTCCGCCAGTCGGTGCACTACTGTGTGCAGGCCGAGCGTTGGGCCACCTCGCCCAATGCCAGCGAACCGCGCGCCCTCCTGCCCAAGCTCATGGATGAGCATCACCTGCATGATCGCAAGGCGGGTTCGCAAAAGATGGAGGATGCCTGGGTGGAACAGTTCAGCCGGCTCCTCTTCGAATCCACGCCGGAACAGGCCGCCGCCGCCGCCGCCGCCGCCCTGGCGGAAGGCGTTCACCCTGACACGGTGGGCGAGGCCATCACCCTCGCGGCCAATCAACTGGTGCTCCGTGACCACGGACGCCGGCCACGTGAGGAAGTACCCGGCAAACCCGTGGGAAGCGTCCATGGTGACTCCATCGGCGTGCATGCCTGCGATTCCGCCAACGCATGGCGACGGATGGCGCAGGTCGGTCATGACCGCAACCGCCATGCCTGCATCGTCCTGGGAGCGTTTCAGGTGGCCTTTGACCGGATTCAACGCGGCGGCGATTTCCTTAATTGGGAACCCCTGCCGGTGGCAAGGCACCTCGACCAGGTCAAGGCCCAGGATCAGGACGCGCTCCTGCGCCAACTCGACGAAGCCGTGCGCGGCAATCTGCAGGCGCACGCCACCGCCGTGGTCCACCGCATGGGAACGTTGCAGTTGCCTCAGCGCCCGGTCTTCGACCTCCTGCTGCAATACGCCATCAGCGAGGATGGCGCGCTCCATGCCGAAAAATTCTACCGAACGGTGTCCGAAGAGTTTGCCGGGACGCGACCGGCCTTTCGCTGGCGCCACTTGGAAGCGTTGGCCCGGGTCACAGCCAGCGAATACGGCCGCCCCGCGGAGGGCATGGAGGAAGCGCGGGCACTTCTGCTCAGTTGAGCCGCCGGAGGAAGCAAGTCGCCGTCCCGCATGGCGGGACGGCTACTTTTTAAACGGGCTGCTATGCCATCGGTTCAATCGTCCTCCTCATCCTCCCCTGCAGCCCACTCAGGGTACGGCACCGCGGACCCCTTCATCGCGTGCCAGAGGATGCGGTTGAGGACGTCTTCAGGAGCGCGGTCCACTTCGCGGAAGTTCAACCGGGCCGACTGCCGGGACTGGCGACGCAGCATGCGATCCTGGATGGCCTGCGGGGCGGGATTCATCTGATCCAGCGGCACCAGGTTGGGGACGGCCTTGAATGGGGCCAGGTCCGCGGTCTCGGCGAAGCAGTCAAACATGGGCGTGGCGCTAGCGTCGAATTGGTTCATGGGAGGCAGCCCCAGGATCTGCTCGATGGTGCGCAGCACGCTGGTGGTGTTGTATTGCGTGCCGATCACCTCCCCTCGTCGCGTGTAGGGACTGATGCAATAGGCGGTCGTGCGGTAACCGCTCACATGATCCCATCCCGCCTGCGGATCATCCTCGATGCCGAAGATGACCGAGTCCTTCCAAAAGGTGCTGTGGGAAATGGCCTCGACGATGCGCCCGAAGGCCAGGTCGTTGTCCGCCATGCAGGCCGCGGGCGTCGGGGCGCCATGGCTGGTCCCGCTGGTATGGTCGTTGGGCAGGCAGATGATGATCAAGTCCGGCAGCCCCCCGTTCTTCTCGTAGGCGTGCAACTCCTCGATGAACACGTCGGCGCGGTACTGGTCCGGCACGCTCATTTCCCAGCCCACATAGCGGGACGGCTGGTGGGGGCGGATGGACTCGATCATGGGATAGCTTTCGAAGATGACCTCATCGGACTCCCCCTTCCATGTGCGGTAGCAGGCCTGGAAATCGGGTGACCCGTTGCGGTTCGGATCCCGCCACCGCACGTTGGGCGCGGCAAACTCCCCGTAGTTGCGGAGCGTCTTGCCATGAGCCAACACCAGGTCCCAGATGAAGCCGGCCGGCGAATAGGCCAGCGCATCATCGTCATCGACTCCCATGCCGTCCGGGTAACTGCGCGGAAACCCGGCAAAGCTCTTCTCCATGTAGTCCGTTGAAAAGGCGGTGGTGCTCCATTGGTGCCCGTCGGCACTGAGGATCCCCGCACAGTAGGTGTTATCAAGCAGCACAAACTCCTGAACCATCTTGTGCTGGTTGGGGGTGATCTCCCGGCCGAAGATGCAAAGTTCCGGATCCCCATTCCCACGGGGATCATCGCCCAGCACCTGGTCGTAGGTGCGATTCTCCTTGATCACGTAAAAGACGTGCTTGAAGACGCTCGGCTCGCCGATGCGCTCGGGAACGGGACGCGGCGGCTGTCCCGCGCGCGGCGGCAAGGCCGCCTCGCGGATGGCATCCCGGCGCAGGTTTCGCCAGACCACCTCGGAGAGGACCACCAACTCTTTGTCGGAGGGAATCGGAGCCAGCGTGACGGACCCATGGTGCTGGTGGGAGTTGAACTCCGCCTTTCCATTGCCATCGCGGGGTCGGCCAGGGCTCAGCCCCTTGATGTTGGCCGCGTAAAGCATCTTGCGTTTGGCATCCAGGGCCAGCGCCGCGGGAAACCATCCCACGGGAATCATCCCTTCGAGCGTCGATTCGCGATCGCCCGGGTCAAAGCGGATCACGGCCACGGCATTCTGTGTCCCGTTGGCCACGTAAAGCGTGCGTCCCCGCGCATCGAAGACCAGGGCATTGGGGGAGGCCCCGAACAAGTCCGCCGGACTCGGGCGGGTCCATATGGTTTCCACCACCTCATCCTTGCGCGTATCGATCACGCTCAGCGTATCCTGCCCGGGATTGGCGCACACGACATACCGGGCGTTGGGCGTTACCGCCAGGGCCGAGGCATGCAGGCCGGTGAGCAGTTCCTTGAGAACCACACCCTTGGCCAGGTCGATCACCGACACCGATCCTTCGCTCGCAATGTGTCGCACCGGATCCACCCGCACCACGGTGCCACGCCCGGCCGGGCCGGTCAGATCATCCGCGCCGGGCCGGCGTCCCCCCCAGTTGCTGACATAGGCCTTGCCATCCGCCAGCACGACGTCATAGGGAGCCACCCCCACCGGCCACGCCCGCAGCACCCGTCCGTCCTTGGCATCCAATTCCAGCAACTGGTTGGAGAGGTTCGCACAGACGTAAACCCGGTCCGACTTCTCTGAAACGCGAAGCCCTGCCGGGATCTCCTGCGACCGACGAGGGGCTCCGGCAGGAGGCAAGGGCCAGGAATGCGACGGGGCCAGCTCTCCATTGTCGGCGACACGGAACACCTTGATGCTGCCGTTGACGTTGCTCAGGAAGATCTGGCGTCCGTCAGGCGAGAACACCAGCCCCGTGTAGCTGACCTGCCCCTGGGTATCGGGCGAGAGGATGTTCGGAGATACCACGTCCGGGTGCGGCTCCTTCCGCCCTTCGTTGGGAAGGCCCACGCGCTGGCGGATCTCACCTGTTTCCGGATCCAGGACGACGAGTTCGCTTGTCTTGCCCGAAACCACCAGCCGGGCCCGGTCCGGGGAAAGGGCCATGGCTTGCGGTCGAAGTCCGGCCAGATCGACTGTCTGCCCATGGGGGGTGATCACCTGGTTCACCGGCGTCACCTGGCGGCCAGGACCCGTCCTGCCCACCAATTCATCGGTGGAGGCGGCGGCGGCGAGGATTGTGGAAGAAGCCAGGACCAGGGGAAGCCAAGGCACAAACCAGGCGAGTTGGAGGATGGATCGGAAGAGCATGCGCCGGTTGTTAGCCCCATCGCGGCTGACTGGCGAGTCCTTTTTCGGGGCTGCGATAAGCGAGTTTGCACCCTGCCAGGCCGAGCCCCTGACCCTCCCACGGGCCTTTGAATTATTCGTGCAACATTGCGTGCTCTTAACTCCAACAGGTTGCATAAGGAGTTTCTTCAGGCAGGATTACGAACGTCGGCCGCCACGTTGGTAGTTCTGGCTTTAGCCAGTCCCAGAGGACCGGTTCATGGTGAGGAGGGATGCGCCCCATTCAGGCACACGCAATCTGGGCCATGATCCAATCCTGCCATCGGACCGATCCGACGGATCCGACGGATCGATCCGATCCGCGCCGGTTCATGTACAAAAGCCACCCCGCCTGGCGGGGCGGGGTGGCTTGGCTTGGAACGGACAGGAATCGGTGATTCACCGAGGGCCCAACCTAGGTGGTCGGCACGGTGGCGATGGTCTGGAGAATCCGGCCTGCAATCTTGTAGGGATCACCCTGGGAATTAGGGCGGCGATCCTCCAGATAACCCTTGTAGTCGTTCTTGACGAAGCTGTGAGGCATGCGAACGGAAGCGCCGCGATTGGCGAGACCGTAGTTGAACTTGTCGATGGACTGCGTCTCGTGGAGACCGGTCAGGCGCAGGTGGTTGTCCGGACCATAGACCGCAATGTGCTCGTTCTTGTACTTGTCGAACGCGGCCATGAGCGCCTCGAAGTACTTCTTGCCGCCAACGGTGCGCATGTATTCGGTGGAGAAGTTCGAGTGCATGCCCGACCCGTTCCAGTCCACGTCCTTGCCGAGAGGTTTGCAGTGGTAATTGACGTCCACGCCATACTTCTCGCACAGTCGGCCCAGAAGGTAGCGAGCCATCCAGACTTCATCAGCGGCGCGCTTGGAGCCCTTGCCGAAGATTTGAAACTCCCACTGCCCCTTGGCCACCTCGGCGTTGATGCCTTCGTGGTTGATGCCGGCCTCGAGGCACTGTTCGAGATGCTCGTCCACGATGTCACGGGCCACGTCACCCACGGCCTCATAGCCGACACCGGTGTAGTACTTGCCTTGAGGCGCAGGGAAGCCTCCGCCCTTCGGGAATCCGAGCGGGATGCCGTCCTTGTAGAGGAAGTATTCCTGCTCGAAGCCGAACCACGCTCCCGGATCGTCGAGAATGGTGGCGCGTGAGTTGGAGGGATGAGGCTCTCCGGTGGGGAGATACACTTCGCACATGACCAGGGCGCCATTCTTGCGCACAGGATCCTTGAATAGGGCGACCGGCTTCAGAATGCAGTCCGAACTGGACCCTTCGGCCTGGCGCGTGGAACTGCCGTCAAAGCCCCAGTCGGGGAGCTGTTCCAACGTCGGAAATTCGGGGAACTCCTTGATGAGCGTCTTGCCGCGCAGGTTGGGAACCGGTTCGTAGCCGTCGAGCCAGATATATTCGAGTTTGAACTTGGGCATAATGTTAGGGGGCTATTGGTCGTGACTGCAGGACTGATTGGGTTAACAAGCAGCATGAGCGCGGGCCCATGCTGTTGGCATGCCTTTAGCAGCGGTCATGCCATGGCGCAAGCCTGCACCTCACCGCCTGCGATGAAATCGTGATTAATCCCAGGCAGACAGGAAGTTCGAACGTCTGGGCCATCCCGCCTCTCGGCTCGCCATGGACAGCAGCCGTGGCTATCCTTGATCAGGTTGCGCAAATGGATTCGATGACATCATGCTGAAAGTCAAAGACACCCTCAGGGCCATCGTGAAAATGACCTTCGACGGTCAGGTTCATAAAACCTACCGCGGACCCGACGCCCAAACGCGCTTCGCCAACGAGGTCAAGGTCCTCCGCTACCTGGAAGACCGCTCCTGTGGCTTCGTGCCCCGACTGCTGGAAGCCGATCCGGCCGTGCCCAAAATCGTCACCACCAACTGCGGCACCCGCGTGGAACACCTGGATGACGACCGGACCAGGGAACTGTTCGCCGAGCTTGAAGAATACGGGGTGCGCCACGACGACCCCGATGTGCGGAACGTCACCTACCGACAGACCGACGGACGCTTCTGCATCATTGACTTTGAGCTGTCCACGATTCTCCCGGACCCCCAGTCTTCCCCGCCGGTATGACGCACTCTTCCCCATCAAGCGCGCCTCACCTGCGATGGTCCGCCTGGACCGATCGCGGCAAGGTCCGGGCCAACAATGAGGATGCCTACCTCGGCCTGCGCTTTGACGCCCGGGAACTGCATCACCTCGGCCGGGTCGGCGGCGCCTCGCTCGAGACCATGGATTTCGTGTTCGCCGTGAGCGACGGCATGGGCGGCGCCCTGGCCGGGGAGTACGCCAGCCGCATCGCCGTGGACAAGATCACGCACCGCCTTCCGCGCGCATTCCGCCACTCCGCAGCGGGGCTTCAAGCCGGTTTCTCGGAGGTGTTGGAAGAGTTGTTTGACGACGTCCATCGGGCCCTGGCGTTTCTTGGGGGCTCCTACGAGGAGTGCGAGGGGATGGAGACCACTCTGAGCCTGTGCTGGTTCACGCCTGGCTGGCTCCACTTCGGCCACATTGGCGACAGCCGCATCTATTACCTCTCGACCAGGGACGGAAAGCTCCGCCAGATCAGCCATGACGACACGCACGTGGGCTGGCTTCTGCGCAACGGCAAGATCACCGAGTATGAGGCCCGAACCCATCCCCGTCGCAATGTCCTGCAGAAGGCGTTGGGTGGTGGGAATCAGTTTGTGTCGCCGCATGTGGGCAGCGTGGGACTGGAACCGGGGGACGTCTTTCTGCTGTGCTCGGATGGATTGTCGGAAGGCCTGCCCTCGTCCGACCTGGAAGCCATCCTGCAGGTCATCCGGGCCGAAGGCGTCCGCGACACCACCGCCCAACAACTGGTCAACACCTCCGTGGAACGCGACGGCCGGGATAACACCACCGCGCTCTTGATTCAGGTCGATCAGCAGGACTGATGCGGGAGTCTCCGACGGATTCCCGCCGGGCCGCTCCGGAGAGTGCGGATGATCACGCCTGTCGCGGAACAGCCGATCCAGTCTTAGCAGCCCATGCAAGAAGTAGCCGCCGCCGTGAGGCGGTGGACCGTGTGGGATGAGAAACGCGACGCGTGGAATGGCGACATCCCGCGAAGGTCCTTTTTTCCTCCCGCCAAGGCGCAAAGGCGCAAAGATTGGGAAATCGTTCTGCTCTGCCTCCATGGCGACGTGGAGGCTTCGACTCCTTTGGCGCTCAATTGCTCCTCGCTCGTTTTGGGGCCCTCGAGTTAACAGTTAGTGGTCTCCTTTGCCCTATGCCAGAGCACTCTACTTCGCACCCTATCAAAGGCCCCTCACCCCTGCCCTCTCCCGCAGGGAGAGGGGGACCTGTCCACTCCGCGGAGAAAGGCACCTGCACTCATCCCTCTCACCCATCCGGGCATGCTGTTCCCTCTCCCCCCGGGAGAGGGTCAGGGTGAGGGGCCCGGTAAAACAACAATATGTGGGTCGTTCTTTTCGGGTAAAGAGGAAGTGAAACGGGCAGCTCTGATGGCGACAACATCTCGACTCGGCGACGTTGTCAGCAACCCTGCCCAACCGGGCCGGCTGGGGGACTTTGGTTTGCCCAAACCCGCCGCCAAGGTTACTCCTAGCGGGAGTTGCGCCCGTAGCTCAGCCGGATAGAGCATCTGCCTTCTAAGCAGATGGTCGCGCGTTCGAATCGCGCCGGGCGCGCCAGTTTTTTGAGGGGGTCAGAAGGGTCAAATCTTTACTTTTTATCAAGTAACTCTTTGCTTCTTTCATACAGCCTGGACACGGAAGGATCTTCCGCCAGTTTCGTCCCCATCCGATGCCCCGCATCTTCTCCGTGAAACACGCCGTTCCGGAGTATCCGCCGACTGAAATAGCAAATCCAGCTATTTCACTTCTTGCAGCGTTTCTGAAATAGCGGCATTATGACCGGCGTGGCAAAAGCACCGGGCAAATCGAAATTGGCTAATAACTCCGGACGTTGGATCACAACGCTGGAGGGCTACCGGGCTTTTCACCCCAACCCATTGCCGCCCCCGCTGCACTGGACTCCAGCTCTGGCAACTGCGCTGTCAGATGCCTCCATGCTCATCGGCCGGCTGGCCGGTGAGGGACGCCGCCTGCCGAATCCCCACATCCTGATCCGCCCATTCATCCGGCGCGAAGCCGTGCTGTCCAGTCGCATCGAAGGCACACAGGCAACTCTGGGCGAATTGCTGGCCGCTGAAGCTGGCGCGGTGGTCGAGCGCAGCCCGGATGATTTGCGCGAAGTCGGCAATTATGTGAAGGCTCTGGAGCACGGAATGAAGCGGTTGGAATCGCTGCCGCTCTCTCTCCGGCTCGTGAAGGAACTCCATGAACACCTGATGACTGGAGTGCGCGGCGGTCCCGCCACTCCAGGCGGGTTCCGCCGATCACAGAATTGGATTGGCCGGCCCGGCGAAACACTGGCCCAGGCCAGATACGTGCCTCCGCCACCGGATGCTTTGCGCGAACATTTGTCGGCATGGGAGACATTCCTGCACGAGCGTATGTTGCCGCCCCTGGTTCATGTGGCGTTGGCGCATTACCAGTTCGAGGCGATTCATCCGTTTCTCGACGGCAATGGCCGTGTCGGGCGGTTGCTCATCACCCTACAACTTTGTGAACGGGACATCTTGCCCGCGCCATTGCTTTATCTTTCGGCTTTCTTCGAGGCCACGCGCCCGGACTACTACGATGGCTTACGCGGTGTTTCCGAGAATGGCAATTGGGAAGGCTGGGTGCAGTATTTCCTGAATGGTGTGGCGCGGCAATCGGAGGATGCCCTGAGTCGCGCGGAGCGATTGAACCAATTGATAACGGACTGGCGGGACAAGTTGTCGGGACAGGCCGGAACAAAAGTGGCGCTGCAATTGTTGGACATGCTCGCCGCCAATCCGTTCCTGACGCCGCGAGGTGCACAGGACAAGCTGGGTCTGGCCTACAACACCGTGATGCGCGCCATCGGGCAACTGGAGACACTAAACGTGCTGAAAGAGGTCAGCGAAGCGAAGCGGGATCGAGTCTATTGCGCGAAGGCGATCCTCGGTATTCTGGAAGAACCCGCGCGCCTCACTCCGGTTTCGACCACATGATTCACCCCTTGTTGGCCATTTGATGTCCGTTCTCTGGACTCATCCGTCGAATTAGCAGCTAGTGGTCTCCTTTGCCCTATGCCAGAGCACTCTACTTCGCACCCTATCAAAAGCCCCTCACCCCTGCCCTCTCCCGCAGGGAGAGGGGGACCTGTCCACTCCGCGGAGAAAGGCCCCTGCACTCATCCCTCTCACCCATCCGGGCATGCTGTTCCCTCTCCCCCCGGGAGAGGGTCAGGGTGAGGGGCCCGGTAAAACAACAACATGTGGGTCGTTCTTTTCGGGTAAAGAGGAAGTGAAACCGGCAGCTCTGATGGCGACAACATCTCGACTCGTCGGCTTTGTCAGCAACCCTGCCCAACCAGGTCGGCGGGGGGACTTTGGCTTGCCCAATCCCGCCGTCAAGGTTACTCCTAGCGGGAGTTGCGCCCGTAGCTCAGCCGGATAGAGCATCTGCCTTCTAAGCAGATGGTCGCGCGTTCGAATCGCGCCGGGCGCGCCAGTTTTTTTAAGGGCCCGCTCCCGTCACATCTCGAAACACGTCCCGACCTACATGCTGAACCTGGAACATCTCCTCGCCGTGGCCCAGGCCCATCAGGAGTCATTGAAGGCCGAGGTGGCAAGCTTCGCCATAGGAACGAAATTCTTCGACTTCAATCAGGCCCCGGCGCTCATGGGCGTCATCAACCTTTCGCCCGATTCCTGGTATCGGGAAAGCGTTTGCCTCTCGGCCGACCAGGCCATCCAGCGCGGAATGGTGCTGGCCGCCCAAGGCGCCCACCTCATCGACATCGGGGCGGAATCGACCTTGGCGCACGCGAGTCGCGTACGCCCCTGCCTGCAGTCCGGCCGCCTGCTCCCGGTGGTCTCCGCTCTTGCCTCTGAGCGCGTCGCGGTGTCGGTCGAGACCTACGAACCGGAGGTCGCCAAAGCCGCCTTGGAGGCCGGCGCCGCCGTCATCAATTTCACCGGCCAAAAGACCGCCGAACCTGTCTATCGGCTGGTGGCCGAACATGACGCCGCCCTCATCATCTGCCATGTCCAGGGCGAGAACGTGCGCGAAGTTGGAGATCTTCAGCTCGGCGCGGATCCCATCCCTGATCTGCTGGGGTTTTTTGAAAGGGAAATCGACAAGGCCACCGTCTGCGGGGTGCGGCGAATCTTCATCGATCCCGGGCTGGGGTTCTATTACAGCAACCTGCAGGACAGCGCGGAGCGCGTCCGATTCCAGGCCCTCACCTTCCTCAACACCTTCCGCCTGCGCTCGCTGGGCTGGCCGGTCTGCCATGTCCTGCCCCACGCCTTCGAGTTCTTCGCAGAGGAGGTCCGCAGCGCGGAACCGTTCTTTGCCGTGCTGGCCGCTTTGGGTCGCACCGACCTGATCCGCACGCACGAGGTGGCGCGCGTCAAGGGCGTGCTGGACACGATGCAGGCCTGCGGATAATTGAAGCCACTTGATGATCGCGCAAGGAGCGAAGGCCAACGGACTGTAGCCGCGAACTTTAGTTCGCGTTTCGCTCACATGGCTCGGTGGAAGCGCGATCTAAAGATCGCGGCTACAAGGAAGGACACTCATACAGATTCTTGGGGAGAGGCGCTCAGGCCAGTTCGCACAGGAAGACGCCTTCCTCGCCGGACGGGTCGATCCAGCTTTGGGTCGGCCGAAGGCCGTGTCGTTGCAACAAGGCGGAAAGAAGGTCGGGCGTGTGCCTGTAGGAGTAGAAAAGCCGCCAGGGTTGCCCGGGCTGGAATCGTGCCGATTCGCGCTCCACCTCGATCGATGTGAGAGCGGCCGGGTGGTAATCGGCGGCGATGCGCAATAGGTTCGGCTCCAACGGGCAGGGTTCAATGGACCATTGGATCGTCCCGTCATCGGGCTCCAGGCCAAGGTCATGGAGGAACTGCATCAGCCAGGCGTTCGTGGAGGCATTGTCATACATGGGCCGCACGTGCTCGACACCGGCTTCGTAGTCGCTCCCGGGCGCCAGATTGGCGCTGAGCAGGAGGCGGCCTTCGCTGCCGACCCATGACTTAAGCTGGGGCCACACCTGCGAGGGTTCAAAGTTGGGCGCCATGCCAAAGAAGGTCACCAGCCTGGGGGCAGTCTCAGCAGCCATCACTGCCAGGAGCGCCCCGGGATCCGGCACGGCGGCCAAATCGCACAGGAGCGCATCTGATCCGAAAGCGGCATCAGGCGGCATCAGATCGCAGACCCGCGCGCGGTTCCAGGTGGTCAGAACCAGCGGCAGACTGGTGTCTTGAGGAGTGAACTTCAGCCTCAGATCCCGGGCCGCCAGATACCGCAACAGCCCCACCTCCTTCTGTCCGCCCCCACAACCCAGAGCGATCACGTGAGCTGAATCATGCAGCCAGTCCTCGGCGCACTCGGCCAGCGCCCGGTCGTAGAGCTCTTGGCAGAGGGGATCGCGGCGGACTGGGGCATAGGCCTCATGAAGGGCCAGCCAGAGGCGCGCCTGCTTGTAGCTTTGGTAGTGGAACTTGTGCTGGATGCGCCGCTGCCGGAAGCAGTCGGCAAGATCCCTTGCCTCAGCTTCGGGCCAGCACGATTCATGGACGCGCACTCCGGGCAAGGATTGCATGAAAGGACTTCATAGCGCCCAGCACAGGGAGGTGACAAGCCGATCCCATCGGCACGCATCTGGCGGACTGGAAATTAGGCTCCCGCGGTTCATTGACTTGCCGCCTCCACAGAGGCATCATGTTTTCATGAAGTTCGACATCACCGATCTCCTTGAGCACTGGGACTATCAACCCGGGCAGGTGATGGTCCGGAAGTTCAAGGGGAGGGACGGGGTGGAGAAGATCCAATTGCGTGTCGATCTTGGCCTTCTTCAGATGAATGCGGACGGGCGTCCGGACGGAAAGCGTCCCATGGGGTTCGCGTCCTGGTTTGACTGCCTGCTGCACAAGCTTGACCAGCATCTGCAGGAGCATGACGGAGACGACGAGCATTTCACCCTGTCAGGGGAGGATTGCGGCCGGCTTCAACTGGAGGTGCTTCAGTATCATCATCGCTACATCTGCCTCATCCAGCTTGAAGATTACGAATCGGCCATTCGGGACACGGCCCGCAATCTGGAAGTCATAGATTTCGTGTGTGACTACGCCGAAACGGACGAACTGGCGGACAGCATGGAACAATTCCGCCCTCAGGTTCTGATGCTCCAGACCCGGGCCCGGGCCTGCCGTCACCTGCAGGAGAAGCACTTCGACCTTGCCATCCGGGAAATCGAGAGCGGGATGGATGAACTGCGGGAGTGCTACCAGGAATCCGGACGCGAATCCCAGGAAGAGCACAGCCCCGAGCTGTTGTCGCTGGGATCCTGGCTGGCGGACGTCAAGTCGCAGCGCCCGCTCAGCCGCCGGGAAAAGCTGGAGGCTGACCTCAAGCAGGCCATCCAGTTGGAGGACTTCGAGAAGGCGGCCCGCGTGCGGGACGCCCTGCGCAACCTCAAAACCACCGAGTAGGCATGACGCTGCAGGAACGCATCCTGGGCGCCATCAAGGAGGCCATGAAGGCGAAGAACGCCGAGCGCCTCGGCACCCTGCGCCTGATTAAGTCCGCGTTCGACTACGCCCTCCTCGAAACCAAGGCGGATGCCCTCACTGACCCGGAAGTGGTTTCCATTCTCCAGAAGGAAGCCAAGAAACGGGGTGACTCGATCGACCAGTTTGAGAAGGGGGGCCGGCCTGAGTTGGCGGAGAAGGAGCGACGCGAACTGTCCGTGATCCAGGAGTTTCTTCCGCGCCCACTCTCTTCCGAGGAACTGGAAGCCTTGGTTCAGGAAACGATCTCAGAGGCGGGTGCCACCAGTCGCAAGGAAATGGGGCAGGTCATCAAGGCTGTCCAGGCCAAGGCCGCAGGACGCGCCGACGGCAAGACGATCAGTTCGTTGGTGGCCCGCCTCCTGGGTTGATCCCTCCCCCACCCTGCGCCATCCGTTGCTCGAACGATGCGCCCCCGCCCGCCCGCGCGCTCAGCGCTGGGGAAAAATCCAGTAGAGGATGAAATACACCATCACCCCCGTCACCGAGACGTACATCCACAAGGGCCAGGTCCAGCGGGCGATCTTTCGGTGGGCATCGAATCGCTGGCGCAACGCGCGGAAGACGGTCATGAGCACCAGCGGCACGATGACGACCGCCAGCAGCACATGGCTGAATAGCAGGGCGAGATAATAGGGGCGAAACCAGGCAGGGTCGCGGAAGGTGGTATGGCCGGCAAAGGCGTGATAGGTGAGATAGCAGGCCAGGAACAACGTCGAGGATACCAGGGCGCCCATCATGCACTGCTGATGCGCCAGCTTGTTGCCCCGCTTGATGAGGATGAATCCCGCCAGCAGCAGCAGCGCACTCAGGCTGTTGAGGCCCGCATTGACCGCCGGCAGGTCCTGCAGCGTCAACAGCCGGTTCTCACGCTGGAGCAGCATGGCCGCCCCGATGATCTTGTCCCGCGTTTCACCGAAAAGCTCCTCGAGATCCGCCGTATCCCCGGTGTCCTCGTCCGTGCGCGGCAGTGTCTCAAAAGCAGCCCGAAGCCGGCCTTCCCGGTCCACGACCACCATGAGGGTGCTGTGGATGAAAAGGTCTTCCGGCACCTCGCGGTCGGCCTCGGCCTTGTCCTGCACCACCAGCTTGAGCCCCTCCATGGCCAGCTTGACCAGTCCGGGCTTGTCTCCGGTCAGGAACCACCATCGCTGCGGATCAGCGCCAAAGCGCCGGCTGTAGTCGGCCAGGACCCGGGGTGTGTCGTATTCAGGATCGGTCGTCAGGGAGATCAGCCGCACCGACGAATGGACCGGCAGAGCCTCCTGGATCATCTGCATCCGGCGCGACATGCGCACGCAGGGTCCTGGACAACGGGTAAAGATGATGTCCGCGATCCAGACCTGGCCGCGCAGATCGCCCAGTGCGACGGATTTGCCCAGTTGGTTGGTGAGGCGGAACTCCTGGACCTGGCTGATGACCTCCAGGGGGCGCCCCAAGTCCAGGGATCGCTCGCGCATGATCTGCGCCGCGTACGCCACCCCGATGAAGAGGACCAAGGCCGCCAAGCCTCCCCAGACGAGTCGGGGCAACGTGCCAGAGGAGGTGGAGGACATGGTTTCGTCAGGCAGGTGAATCGCCAATGGCCGGCAGCAATGCCTCTGGAGAAACTCCCATCATAACTTGCTAGAGTTGAGCGTTGAACGTTGAGAGTTGAACGTTCATAGAGTGTCATCCCTAACTAGGCTTCCTTGAAAGCCGGATCTTGTGGTAAACGAGGCAAGTTTCACTGGTCACTGGTCACTGGTCTGAGGCTCTGCCTCGCTAGCCAGGCAACATCGGGTCCATGCTTCGGTGGAGGTTCCAGGCACCCGGACACGATCCGCGCCTGGTGGACTGTCGGGGCCTGGCGGATCCCCGGCTATTCGAAGCTGGCAGCCGGTGCGGCGGCGGCGTGCTGGTTCAGCCATGCCTGGTAGTCCTCCGGCGTTTCCACCGTCAGGTAGCCGTTCATGGAATAATGCCCATTGCCGCACAACTGCGCGCAGGTGATCAGGTAACGCCCCACCTTGGTGGGAGTGAAATGGACGGGGATCCTCATCCCGGGAATGGCATCCTGGCAGACCCGCATCGGCTTGATGGCCAGGCTGTGAATCACGTCCAGCGACGTCAACTCGATCAGGACCGGCTTGTCCACCGGCACGCGGATATCCTTCAAGGGCGGCGTGACATCGTCCTTGCCGGCCGGATCATTGGGGTCGTAGGCGAACTTGTTGCTGGGGTCGAGGAACTTGATGTCCTGGGTGCCAAACTGTCCGTCCACCCCGGGATAGCGGGAATTCCAGCTGAACTGCTCGGCCGTCACGCGCACCACCGTGGAGTCCGCGGGCGAGGGGTATTCATCAACCACCTTGGCCCACAGCGGGATGGCAAAGCCGATGAGGAGCACCGCCTCGATCAGGGCCACCGCGCCTTCGATGTAACTGGAGGCATGGCTCTTGACCCCAGCGTAGTCCGCCGTGGTGTTGCGGGATTGGCGGAAGCGCCAGAGGGTGTAGGCGAAATAGCCCAGCCATCCCACAAAGAGGGCGGCCATGAGCCAGTGGACGTAGATGATGAACTTATCCACGTCCGCACCGTGTTCCGACGCCAGGACGGGGAGTCCAAGCAACTTGTTAAAATCAATGAATCCGATCATGTCAGTGAACCTTGTCTGCTGTTTGCACACCCACTCTGGCATCCTCGGGCTCGACAGGCGGCACGGAAGCCGCCTTGCGGGCGAGGTAAATGGCAAAGGAGCCCGCCATTCCCAAAACGAACAACACCACCACCAGAAGACTCAGGATGCCCATGTTGAGGCCCTTGGTCATAGCGGCGTCGGGCGCACCGAAACAGGTGGCGCATGCGTGGGCCCAGCGAGGCAGCAACAGCAGCGCCGCCATCAGCCAACCCACCTTTGGGGTCATCGTTGTCATCAGATATAGCCGATATGTTTGGTTTTGCGGAGGAATCGCCACTCATACACCGCCAGCAGCAACGCCATGGCGAAGGAGGTGATCCCAAAAACCAGCTGCCAACCGTTGCCGGTCTGCTGATGCTGGTTCACCAGCCACCCGCCAAAACCCAGGGCCAGCAGGATCGAGGCGGTGATAAAGACCACATGAAAGGCTTTGAGCGACATAACACTACTATCCGGCCAGACTCGGGATGTCGCCAAACGCAAAAAGCGTCAGCGCCATGAGCGAGGCGACAAAGAACACGGTCGAGGCCATGATGGCGTAGATGGCGGTCTTCTCCGAAATCAGATGCATGAAATAGGCGGCCACCAGGAACGCCTTGACCGCGGCGATGAACAACGCCACCACCACCGTGATGGCAAATTGCTCAAAATGGACGGAATACATCGCGACCGTCAGGATGGTGCCGAGCAACAACCCAGCAAAGACTGTGAGGTAAACCTTGACGTGCTTGGCGATTTCTTCAGGCGAGCTTCCCATAGTGGTGATTCCGGTGGTTAAAGGAGATACAGGATTGGAAAGAGAAAGATCCAGACGAGGTCCACGAAGTGCCAGAACAATCCGGACACCTCGATGCGGTTGATGTACTGCTCGGGGTGCTTGCGATAGAGCTTGGCGCCGGGCCCCCACAGATACCCGATCACGATGGCCCCGCCCAGCACGTGCATGGCGTGGAGGAAGGTCAGGGTGAAATAGACGGCGAAGAAGGTGCTGTGCGACGGAACGAAGGCCGAGAGCCGCTTGATGTCCGAGGCGGCAATCGTCACGGCCTCGGCATGACCGTGATCGTGCTCTCCCTCGGCGGCATGGGCTTTTCGCTCCTTGCGAATGTGGACCTGTTCCCGGGCGGGCACACTGTAATGAAACTCGTCAGGGTGAAGGGTGATGCTCTCCAGCCCCTTCTCCTCAAGCGTGGCGAGCGTCCAGAAACGACCGGCTCCCTCGATATGACCGGTCACACGTTCACCATCGCTCTTCCATACCTCGTAGTGTTTGAACTTCTCGTTGTACTCGTAGGATTTGATCCCCAAAAAGCCCAAGGCGCACAGGAGCGTGACGGCCTGGAACTTCCGATACCTGGCGAAGTTGCCCATCTTGAGGGAGGCCCAGGATAGCACCACGGTCACACTGGAGGTGATGAGCACCCAGGTGTTGAACGTGCCGATGGGGATGTTGAGCAGGCCGTGCGGCCAGTCCCCCGGCGCCGCCCCGACGCGCAACAGGATGTAGGAGGAGAAGAGCGCTCCGAAGAGCATCACTTCGGAGGCAAGGAAGAGCCAGATCCCGACCTTGGCATTGTAAAGCCCCGTATCCGGGCGGGCTTCTGTCGTGTAGGGAATGTCCATGTGTGTTGTTATCGATTAAGTCGGTCCGGAAACCATGCGGCTCAAACCTTGCCCGGCTCGCTCTGCGGTGTGAAGTCCTTGCTCGCGCCAGGCACGCTGTATTCGTAAGGCCCACGGTAGGCCACCGGCTCGCTGGCGAAATTGCCGTGCGGCGGAGGCGTCGGCGTCTGCCATTCCAGCGTCGTGGCCCCCCACGGGTTGTCCGACTCCACCTTCTTGCCGCGGCAGAGGCTCCAGAAAAAGTTGATGATGAACGGCACCTGGGCAAGGGCCAGACCGAAGGCCGCATGCGTGATGAGCTTGTTCATGCCGATGAAAATGTCCGGCACGCCGACCAGCTCGCCGCCCGTCGGATCCGCCACACCCGCGTAGGTCGCCCCGCCGTCCCACATGCGCCGATGAATGCCCGCCATGCCCTGCGCAAACATGGGCTGAAAAACGAGGTTCATGAAGATCAGGGACAGCCAGAAGTGCACCTTGCCCCAGTACTCGTTCATCATACGCCCGGTGATTTTCGGGTACCAATGGTAGATGCCGGCAAAGAGGGCGAATATGGTGCCCGGCGCCACCACGTAATGGAAATGGGCGATGACGTAGTATGTGTCGTGCAGATGGATGTCGCTGAAATTGAAACCCAGCGGAAGCCCGGTCAACCCCCCGATCCCGAACATGGGCAGGAAGGCCAGCACAAAGAGCATGGGCGTGTTGAACCGGATGGATCCGCCCCAGAGCGAGATGAAGAAACAGGTCAGGATGATCACCGAGGGAATGGATATGATCATCGTCGTCGTCTGGAAGAAGGTGCTGATCTTGGTCCCCATCCCCGTCAGGTACATGTGGTGCGCCCAGACAATGAAGGAGATGAACCCGATGGCCAGCGTGGAATACACCAGCGACTTGTAGCCCCAGATCGGCTTGCGGGTGTTGTTGGTGATGACCTCCGCCACGATGCCCATCGCCGGCAGGATGAGCACATAGACCTCGGGATGCCCCAGGAACCAGAAGAGGTGCTGCCACAAAAGCGGGCTGCCGCCGCCGCTGATGTCGGCGGGATTGCCGGAGACAAACAGGCCGGAGGGAAGAAAGAAGCTGGTGCCAAGCACCTTGTCCGCCAACTGCATGATGCCCGCCGCTTCCAGCGGAGGGAAGGCCAGCAGGAGCAGGAAGGCGGTCACAAACTGGGCCCAGACAAAGAACGGCATGCGCATCCAGGTCATGCCCTTGGCGCGCAGTTGGATGATGGTGGCGATGAAGTTGACCGCACCCAGCAACGAGGAGGTGATCAACAGCACCATCCCGATCAGCCATAGGGTCTGCCCATCGGTCGGGATCACCGAAGCCAGCGGGGAATAGGAGGTCCAGCCCGCCTGGGCGGCCCCTCCCGGGATGAAAAAGCTGAAGAACATCACCACCCCACCCAGAAAGTAGAACTGGAAGCTCACCATGTTGATGCGCGGAAACGCCATGTCCGGCGCGCCGATCTGCAGCGGCACCACATAATTGCCAAAGGCGGCAAAGACCAACGGCACAATGGCCAGGAAGACCATGATGGTGCCATGCATGGCTCCGAACGAATTGTAGAGGTCCGGCGTCATGATCCCGCCTGCCGCCACCGAGCCCAGCATCTTCTCCAACAGCGGACCCACCACGGGCATGGGCTGGCCCGGATAGGCCATCTGCCAACGCATGGCCAGCATCAGGCAAAAGCCAAACAGCAGAAACAACAACGCCGTGAAACCGTACTGGACGCCAATCACCTTGTGGTCGGTGGAGAAGATATATTTCTGCCAAAACCCCGGCTCGTGATGGACATGCTCCGACCCGGTGTGATGCTCTGTGCTCGTCTGCGTACTCATGGTGATGCGCTCAGGACTGACGCCCCACAGCCGCGCCGATACCGACCGACTTCAGGGCACTCAGAAACCGATGGACAGTAGTTGTCTTAATAATGCTTCGTCCCGTCAAAACTTTATTTTATCAATCACCATAAGCCCCAGCAGCAATGGCAGGTAGGCTATCGAGGTGAGGAACAGGCGCCGCGCCCGCTCCCGCGACCGGTCCATCGCAAACCGCACCGCGGCGAACAGAAACAGGCTCCCCAGGAGGAGTGCGCCCACCAGGTAAATGGGGCCGGCCAGCTTGAAGAGAAACGGGCAGAAGCTGATCGGCAACAACCCCAGCGCGTGCAACACCGCCTGGTGCGCGGTGCGACTTCCATCCTCATCCTCCCCGGGCAACATGCGGAAGCCCGCCTGCCGGTATTGGTCCCGATACATCCAGGCAATGGCGAAAAAATGAGGCATCTGCCAGAAGAAAAGGATGGCGAACAGAGACCATCCCGCCGCATTGATCTGACCCTGGGCCGCCGTCCAGCCCATCAATGGAGGCAACGCCCCGGGAATCGCACCGACCATGGTGTTGAGGGTGGTGACGCGCTTGAGCGGCGTGTAGATGAACAGGTAGCTGATCAGGGTCAACGCACCGAGCAGACTGGTGAGAAGGTTGGCGGCCAGGGCCAGGTAAAGGAGTCCGGCCGCGGAGATCAGGCCGCCGATCAACAGCACCGTGTCCGGGCGCAATCGGCGCGCCGGCAAGGGCCGATCCTGCGTGCGAGCCATCAGGGCGTCATGGTCGCGTTCGAGGTATTGGTTCAGGGCGGCCGCTCCGCTGGCCAGGAGCGCGGTGGCCAGGAGCGTGTTGAGCATCAGCGCCCAATGCCCCCCCCCACCGTCCCCCATGTAGAAGCCCACCACCGTGGTGATGACAACCAGGGTTGTGAGACGGGCCTTGAACAAATCCGAGAAGACGGAAATCCAGTGGCGAACGGAGGCCCAGTTGGGATTGATCAGTTCAGCGGTGGCTTTCATCAAGCTTCAGGACACGGGTGCTTGCACGGGTGTTTTGGCCGGAGCCACCGGCGACGGGCCCGGGGCAGGATGCAAAACCGGGACGGTCGCTTCAACTGAAATCTTGCGGGCCACCAGCGTTAGAAGCCCGCCAAGCGCCAGGCTCGCCGCGCCCAGCACCACATGCGCTGTGGCCACGTCCGCCGCCTTCTTGCTCCAGACCGTCCACGCCCCGAGAAAGGCCTGCAGGAGGATCATCCCCATCCAGACACGGGCCCAGCGACGAAGTCCAGGCTGGCCCGGATATCCTTGCAGGATCCTGGCGAGCGCCCACGCCACGGCCAGAAGGACGACCACCGCGCCGATGCGGTGGGTCATGTGCAAGCCGATCTGGAACGCCGTGACGGAACCGAAGTCGCGCGGATCGGTTCGCTGCTGGTTGATGGCAGCAAGGGAGGCCTCATCCATCGGCGGCCACAACTTCCCGTAAGCGAGGGGAAAGTCGGGCACGGCCAGTCCCGAATGTTGATGGCGCATCGTGGCGCCCACAAGCAACTGCACGAAGATGAGAACGGTCGCCACGCCAAGGACCGCCCACCCTCCCCTGCCGGGAGGGACGGTGCTGTCCCGGCCCAGGCGGTGCCAGGCCCGGCTGGTGAAGAGGGCCAGGCAGCAAAGCAGCAGGAGAAAGAGCTGGGCCAGGGCTGCATGGAAGATGCCGATCTCATCCTTGAACAGCACCACACGCAGGCCTCCCAGCACGCCTTGGAAGACAACGAGAACAAAGGCCCCGCCGGCCAGCCACTTCATCCAGCGGCGTGGATCCCTCCAGATGACCCAGACCACGAGGATCGTGGTCAGCAAGCCCACGAAGGAGGCCACCAGCCGATGGGAATGCTCATAGAACACCCCGCCCACCCAGTTGGAGACCGGGAAGAGAAACATGTTGTAGCCGTAGGTCGAGGGCCAGTCCGGCACCGCCATCCCCGCCCCCTTGCTCGTCACCAGCCCCCCCACGCCGATCAGCACCAGTGTGCAAACCGCCGCGAAGGCCGCGAACAGAAAACGACCGCGGGCATCAGGACGCAGCGATGAACGAGTGAAGGGCACGTGGGGAAAAAAGAAGCCCGCGGCGGACGGCCAGCGTCCGCCGCGGGACAGGGATCAGGAAAGGTTGTCCTTACTTGACTTCAAGGACGAATTCCACGGTGACGTCGGCATCCTTGACCTCGATTTCCTTGGCCGCCTCACCGGCTTTGCGGTGCTTGGCTTCCACGGTGTACTTGCCGGCCGGAACGTTCTTGATGCGGAACGTGCCGTCGGTGCCGGTCACGGAGTAGTGGGGGTGATCCACCACGTTCACATAGGCAAACATCCAGGGGTGGATGTCACACTTGAAACGGAGGAACTCTTCGGCGGCAGGGAAGACAAAGGTCAGATCCGGCCCCTTGGGGAGCTGCGCCTTGTTGGACTCCTTGTTCGCCGTGCCCGGCTTGGGCGTGGGGTGGACGTTGTGCAGGACCGGGTCGGAGTTCTTGACCGTGATGGTCTGCTTGGTCTGCACGGCCATGACATAGGGCGTGTATTGGCATGCCATCTGATCCAGCACCGCGGGTGCGGCCGAGTCACCGGTGGACTTGCCGGTGATCCCCTTCAGGGAGACGAAGACATCCGCCAGTTCGCCGCCCTTGCCGGCGACGTAGAAGAGCGTGGTCGGTTTCTCGCCCGGCTTCAGGAGTTTGCCGCACTGCGGATCAAACGGCAGCGGTTTTTCCGCGGGCGGCGTGCCCTTCAACGTCACCTTGCCAATAATGTCTGCGGCCGAGACGGTGGCCAGACCCAGGACCAGCGCGCCCCCCAATGCAACGATCAGCTTCTTATTCATAAAACTTATCCAGATATCAAGCTTGTTTTGATTACCTAATAATGCTGTCCACCCTACCAATCGTGGTGGGATGGCGCAAGTGATTTGTGAAACTTTTCACAAACTGCCGAGAGCCGGCGTTGGACGGCCATGCTCCCGGCGCGATTCAGCTCCGCTTCCTTCCCCGTGCCGCGCCCGTCCCAAGTGAGCTCATCACCCGTGCCATCGTCAACGCCGTGTGCGCCGCCTCCACACCCCGGTTGTGACGCGGGTCCCGACATCGCACCTCGGCCTGGGCCTGGTTCTGCAGCAACAACACCTCGTGGATGATCGGCGTGGTCCGCGCCACCGCCAACGCCGCCAGACTCTGGGTCACGGCCTCCCCCACCAAGCGCGCATGCTCGGTCTGACCCTGCAGAATCACGCCCAGGCAGAGCACGGCCGCCCAGCTCGGTGAAGGCTCTTCCAGCAGCTTTGCCGTCGCCACCGGGATCTCAAAGGCGCCAGGCACACGCACCACACGCACCTGAGCCCCCGCCGCCACCAACGCCTGCTTCGCCCCGCGCAGCATGGCATCGACATAGCGGGCATTGTAGCGGGAGGCCACGATGGCAAAGGCCTGTCCTGTGGCGGAAACGCGCCGGCGCGAAACGTTTTTTAGCATGGCAACGGAGCGCTAGCATTGCGCCTGGTCCGGGGATTGCAAGTCTTGTCGGATTGCAGCCGCCAAACTCAGAAGGCCAATGGAAAGCCTAATGGCTTCGGCGCTTCGGATTTGTCTCTGATTTCGGAGTTTGCATTTCGGGTTTTCCATGGCTCATGGGTAGCCCCCGCCTCCAAACGTGCTTGGTCCCGCATTGGGACCATGAACCGTACCCTGCAAAAGCCCCTCACCCTAACCCTCTCCCGCTGGGAGAGGGAACAGCGATCCGGGATGTGCGAAAGGGATGAACGCAGGGGCCTTGCGCCGCGGAGAGGACCGGTCTCCCTCTCCCCGCGGGAGAGGGCAGGGGTGCGGGGCCTTTGAAAAGTACGTCCACTGTCCCGGTTCATGGAAAGACCCACACTCCCCTAAAGCAAGTGCCCCAGCTTGTCGCGCTTGGTCTTGAGGTATTTCCGGTTGTGGGGATTGGGCGCCACGCGAATGGGCACCTGCTCGGTAATCTCCAGGCCGTAACCATCCAGACCAACCACCTTTTTGGGATTGTTGGTGAGGAGGCGGATGGTCTTGAGTCCCAGGTCCACCAGGATTTGAGCCCCCATGCCGTATTCCCTGAGGTCCATTTTGTAGCCGAGACGGAGGTTGGCCTCCACGGTGTCCAACCCCTGTTCCTGCAGCTTGTAGGCCTGGATCTTGGGCGCCAGGCCAATGCCCCTGCCCTCCTGCCGCATGTAGAGGATCACGCCGCGACCGGCCGCCTCCACCTGGCGCATGGCTTGGTGGAGCTGCGGTCCGCAATCACAGCGGCGCGATCCGAAGACGTCGCCGGTGAGGCACTCGCTGTGTACGCGGACGAGCACATCGCGCTTTCCCCGCACGTCCCCCTTGACCAGTGCCAGGTGATGCTGGCCGTCCAGCAGGGAGCGATAGAGGTGCATCGAAAACTCGCCGAAGTCGGTTGGCATCCGGATAGTTTCGACCTTCTCCACCAGGCGATCCCGCTCCCGTCGATACTTGATCAGGGCCTCGATGGTGCACAGCTTGAGCTTGTGCTGGCGGGCAAAGCGTCGGAGATCGGGGAGGCGGGCCATGGACCCGTCATTGCGCAGGATCTCGCAGATGACGCCCACGGGACGGAACCCGGCCATGCGCACAAGATCCACGGCGGCCTCCGTGTGACCGGCCCGTTGCAGGACACCTCCGGGCCGCGCGCGCAGGGGAAACACATGGCCCGGCTGGACCAGGTTCTCGGGCATCGTGGCGGGATCCGCCATGACCTGGATGGTCTGGGCACGGTCGGCGGCACTGATCCCGGTGGTGACATGGTCCGCGGCATCCACGCTGACCTGGAAGGCGGTGCGGAAACTCTCCCGGTTCTGGCTCACCATCTCCTCGACGCCCAGTTGCTTGAGACGTTCCGCGGTGGTGGGCACGCAGATCAGGCCGCGCCCGAATCGGGCCATGAAATTGACCTTGTGACGCGTGGCGCGCTCGGCGGCCATGACCAGATCGCCTTCGTTCTCGCGATCCGCATCATCGACCACGATCACCATCTTGCCCCGGCGCAGGTCGGCCAGCACGTCATCTATGGAATCGAATCCTTTTCGCTTCATGCCTTGCTCATGGACGGCGCGGGAGAACGCGGGTCGCGCAGCGTCCTTCCGCCGTCCGTTGGCGTGGCGGGACAATGGACTGCTCAGCGGAGGCTGTAAAGCGCGAGGCCGGCCAGGAGCGCCAGCAACCCGAAGAGAATCCACCACACCCCTCCGGAAGTCCGGGCCGGGTCGGGCCGGCGCGTGAACCTCCGAGCCAGGGAACGGCTCAGGCGCATGCGGCAATTCACCCCCCACCCCGCCCCCTCCAACACCACACGAAGATCACGCTTGCGCAGACCCAGCCAGGCGCATCCAAGGACCACCGAGACCCCCACCGCCACCGGACCTGCCACGATTGCGATCCGCATGGGCCAGGAAAGCCCGGCCAGGATCTGGATGCCATAGGCCAGGGAAGCACCCAATGCAGCCAAAGCCACGGCCGCGCCCCTCCTCCCACCCAGGACAGGCCGGGTGGATCGGACGTGGGGGGTGATCGTCGGACGATCCTGTGCTTGAGATCCTGTCGAGTCCCAAGTCGATCCGGTGGTTTCCGAAGCAACCACCGGATCCGAGTCACGCGCCGCCGGGGTGCCCCACAGCAGGCTCATGGATTGGATCCCGGCCCGAATCCATCCCACCGGATGCGGCGCCACTTCGACCACTTCCGCCGGATGCTCCAGACCCTGGCGATCACGAAACCATCCCCAGGCGCCGGCCTGCAGGTGGCTCCCGGCCGGGGCCGTCACTGGCACGGCAACCTCGTAGCAGGCGGCCGGGTTCTGGTGCACCCGGGCATAGAGCATGAACACCCCGCCGGCACGCGCAAAACGGACATGGCGTTGCCGGTCCGTGATGCGGACGGTAAAACCGAACTCGCATCCATTCAGGTAGAGCGTGCCCATGTCAAAAAGCGCGTGGTTCCCGGGATCATAAAGATCCTGGAAGCTGACAAAGCTTCGCGCCAGGGAGAGCAGGTGCGCACGGTGGAGAAGCAGTCTTTCCAACTGACGCAGGTTGGCCAGGTCCTGAGCGGTGCGATAACTCGCCTCGATCAACCGCCGCGCCTCCATGCCGAAGGCCGGTTCCTCGTGATAGCGATGGAGACGCTCCTCGGGCAAGGCATCCACACGGACTCGGGGCCGCTGGTTGCGCCACTGACGATGCAGCAGGAAGCGGCGCTTCACCTCCTGCCATTGGTCTGCCTCGAGGCTCTCGGGCCGACCCCCGTAAAGCGGCATCAGCACGGCATCCCGGAAGGCCATCAGGGCATCCTGGAAAGCGGGATTGATGAGGCCTTGCAGGAGGAGCCGGCCCTTGGGATTGGGTTCAGCCAGGGGTGCATGTCGCAGCCGTTCACCCGGTTTGCAGGCGGAGACGGAAGCAGAGGATGCCGCCGGGTCTCCTTCCAATCCGAAACGGACCAGGTCGCACTGCAGGAAAAACTCATCCAGCTTGTCCTCGATGCTCAACAACGCATCGAACGCCGTCACGGTGGCTTCACCCAGCGGCATCACAGGCGAGAGCCGCTCGCCATCGGAGGGCAGTGTGGCCTCATCCAGCCAGTCAAGATAATCCTCCAGCTCACGCTCGAACCGATCGAGGTTCCGCAACATCACGCCGCTCTTGCCGTCGCCGCCGTGCGGCTCGCCTCCGACGCTTGTCATGACGTCCTTGAGAAACTGGCACAGGTCCGGGCTATCGGCCGCCTCCGGAAGCACCATGCCGGGCTGGTCCATGCCTCCCACTTCGACCTGTTGCTGCATCTGCCGCACCGCAGCCAACTCGACCTGATCCTGGACGGTCTCGCCGGTTCCTGCATGGAATGCCCGGAGGGCGGACAAAATGGCGCCGGCATCCGGCCCCTCCTTGCGAATCTCCTCTCGAACCAAGGTTCCGCCAGCGGCCCGGGACAGGGCGGAGGGATTGAGGTGATCGAGAAACCACTGGATGGCATGCTTGAACTCCCCCACGCCGATCTTTCCGTCCTGATTGCTGTCCAACCAGGCCAGCAAGACCGGATCAAGGGGAAGCGAGTCAACGGGAGCCAAGAGGACCGCCCAATGCGGCGGCTCCAAACTCACGGCATGGGAAAGATCTCCGGGGACCTGCAGGCGCAGATGCCAGGCCCCGCCGATGCGCGCGAACAAGGCTCGATTCGCCCCTGGCCAAACTCCCTCCCGCCGGCTCCGCTCCTTGTTCATGAAAGGCTCTCCCCGGTCGTCAATCCGCGCGACGCTTCACGCGAACCCAGGCGTTGTAGTCCGGAACACCACCCAAGGTTTCCAGAACCCCGCTGGGAATGAGAATGTTCCCTTCCGGCCAGTGGACCTGCAGGTTGCCGCGGGCAATGGGCGCCGGAAAAAGGCGGCCTTCAAAATGCCCATGTTGGCTGGAAAGGGTGAGGGCGTCACCCTGCTTGAGGTGCAGCAGCGCCGCATCCTCCGGGTTCATGAAGACCGCGTCGCGCGCCGCGCCTGTCAGGGGATCCACGTCGTCGTAGATGAGCGAGTTGAATTGCTTCCCGCGCCGGGTGGAGACCTTGAACCACTTTGTTCCGGGGGCGTCCTGCTCTGCCGAAGAACGGTCCGGCTCGTTGTCCGGCAACGGAACCGGACGAAACCTCGCCCGGCCGCCCGGCGTGGGGAAGACGCCTTGGGCGCAGAGATGGGGGCCGCCATACTGCACGGCGTCACCGGACCGCTTCAAGTGCTGGATGCCGTCGTAGATGGGCACCACCTTGGCGATCTCCTTGCGGATGGCCTCGCCGCTGGCGCATCCGAGTTGCAGCGACTGGACAGGGCGCACCACACGGGCCAGCTCTAGCAGAATCCTCCACTCGGCTTTGGCTTCGCCCAGGTTGCCTTCGGGACGGGGGAGTTCGGGGCTGAAAAGGATCCGGCGCTCGGTGGTGGTTTCGGTGCCACCGCCATCCTGCTCATAACGGGTCTTGGCGGGCAGCAGCAGGACCTCTTCCCCCGGTTCCACCAGCATCTGGTCGGTCACAATGATGTCCTGATGCACGCGCAGGGGGACATTGGCGAGGGCCTGGCGGACGTGGTCCGGGTCGGGCAGGTTGCGCAGGAAGTTGCCGCCCAGGCTGTAAAGCACCTCCATCTCGCCGCGGGCGGCGGCCTCGATCATGTCCACGCTGGCCAAACCGGGTTCGGACGGAATGGGAAAGCCGTAATGATCCTCGAGGGCCCGGGCATTCTCGGCCGTGATCGGCAGACCGCCGGGGAAGGCCGTGGCATAGGCTCCCATCTCGGCGCCCCCCTGCACGCCACTGTGACCGCGGATGGGCATGAGGCCATTCTTTTCCCGCCCCACGTAGCCGCGCATCAGCCCGAGGTTGAGGATCATGGAAACCGCATCGCCGCCAAAGGCGTGCTGGGTGATGCCCATGCTCCAGACCAGCACCGCATTGCGGGCTTCATGAATCAGGTCCGCAAACTCCTCCATGCTGCGCCAGTCCAGACCGGACTGGCGTTCCAGCGTCGCCCAGTCCATCGCGTCCACCTGGCGGCAGAGCGCCTCAAACCCCTGGGTATGCCGGTCGATCCAGGCCTGATCCTGCCAGCCATTCTTGAGCAGCACCTTGATGACGCCGTAGAGGAAGGCGATGTCGCCACCCTGGGTGACGGGAAACCAGTAGTCGGTCAGGAAACTGCCGAACACAGCGCTGCCCGCGGTGCTCGGAACCCAGTATCGCTTCATGCCGGGTTCGAGGTAGGGATTCACCATGGCCACGCGCGTGCCGCGGCGCCGGGCTTCGTGCAGAAACTTGGTGGTGACGGGCTGGTCGTTGGCGGGATTGGCTCCGAAGAACACGATCAGGTCGGTGCCATACCAGTCCCGGTAACTGCACGTGGTGGCCGCCACGCCCAAGGCGTACTTCATCGCGCCGGTGCTCGGCGAATGGCAGAGCCGCGCGGCATTGTCCACGTTGTTGGTCCCCAGGAAGCGCGCCACCTTCTGCGCCACGTAATAAACTTCGTTGGTGATGCCGCGCGAGGTGAGAAAAAAGCCGATGCGCCGAGGATCCGCCACGCGGACGCGGCGCGCCACCCGCTCCAGGGCATCCGTCCAAGTGATGCGGCGAAACCCGGGTTGCCCCTTCTCCCGCAGCATCGGATAGGGGAGCCGCCCCAATTCACGCAACGCGGCGTTGTCCATGCCTTCAAGCGCCGACACGTCCGCCAGCTTCTCCACATGCATCGCCGGCATCGTGTTCAGGCGGAGAAGATTCAGCCGCGTCATGCACAAGTGAACCCCGTCCAGCGTCCAGTCGTGAAAGCCCGAGACGCCAAGGGCACACCCATCGCACACGCCCTGGCTCAGCACCTTCCAGGCATAGCCCGAGTTGTCACGGTTCCGCCAGGCCACCTTCAACATGTCCCTGAAGTGCTTCGGCTTGACCGAGCCCAGGCCGAAGGGAATCAGCATCCGCAGGCGTTCGCTCCAGCCGGTTTGGATTCGGTGTGACATGTTGGGTGATGGGGTGCTCCGATCGCACTCGATCAAATCAGGTGAGCGGTTCCAGTTCAACTTTAGTTTGCCGAACCCCCGGCCGGAATGAAATAAACGGGCCATGCGCCACTTCGATGAGGAAGAGGAGGAGAGGGCTGTGTCCCGCTATTGCCGGAAATGGGTCGGCCCTTATGGCGAGCAGGTCATCCCGGTCTTTCGCGACATGCGCCGTCAGCTCGCCGGCCAACAGGGTGAGGAGCGTGAAACCTGGATTCAGGCCGTGGTCGTCGGCGACGTGGCCTGGGTCGGTGTGCCCGCGGAACTCTTCACCAAGTTCGGCCTGGACATCAAGAACCGCTCACCCTTCCGCCACACGTACGACGCGGAACTGGCCAATGACTGGATCGGCTACCTTCCGGATCGTGACGCCCACAAGCTGGGCGGATACCAGGTCTGGACCGGGTTCCACAGCTACGCCGAGCCCGGAACCGGAGAACGGATGGTGGATGCCGTTGTGGGACTGCTTCAGGAACTCGCCACCTCCAACTGACCGCACCATGCCTGCGTTCCGCGCCGTTCTCATCGAACACGGCTACAGCAGCACCGAGCTGGAACGCTCCATCATCGAGGCGGCCGGCGGCACGTTCATCGATGCCGAATCCAAGCCGCTGGAGGAGGCGCTGCAGCTCTGCGAATCCGCCGAAGTCGTCCTGTGCCGCCGGCTGCAGGTGACGGCGGACATCCTCCGCCGCCTGGCCCGTTGCCGGATCATCATCCGCTATGGCGTCGGCACCGATAACATCGATGTCCCCGCCGCCACCCAACTGGGCATCATGGTGGGGCACGTCCCGGTGTATTGCGTGGACGAGGTATCCACCCACACCATGGCACTACTGCTGGCCTGCTCCCGCCGCATCGTGGCCACCCACTTCAAAATGAAGGAAGGCGGATGGGATGTGCATCGCGGCGATCCGATCGATCGGATGGAAGGCAAGACCCTCGGGTTGGTGGGACTGGGTAACATCGGTCGGGCCGTCGCGCGCAAGGTGCAGGGTTGGGGTTGGCGTGTCGTGGCCACGGACCCGTACTTGGATCAGGCCGTCGCCAACTCGGTGGGAGCCGAGCTGATGGATCTCGAAACACTTTGCCGCACGTCCGACTTCATCTCCCTTCATTGTCCGTTGCTTCCCGAAACGCGACACCTCATCAATGCCGAGAGGCTGGCCCAGATGAAGGCTTCCTGCATTCTCATCAACACGGCTCGCGGACCCCTCATCGATGGAAGGGCACTTCTGTCCGCACTGGAAAAGGGACACATTTCGCAGGCGGGCCTGGATGTCTTTGAAGAGGAACCATTGCCTCCCGCCTCCCCATTTTCCTCCCATCCTCGATTGACAGTGACCGATCACACCGCCTGGTACTCGGAAGCCTCCCAGAGGGAATTGCAAAGCAAGGCGGCGGAGGAAGCGGTTCGAGTGGGGACGGGCGCTCTGCCCTATTCCCTTGCCAATCCTGAAGTGCTAAAAAGGCTCGGAAAATGGTCTGAATGGGTTGTGCCTGAGCATGTTAAATGGCAATTGAAGAGATCCCCCATATTTGCCGTCTAAGTGCGCAACCCTGAACAACCTCTGGTCGTTCAATCCCTAACCGCTCTTCATCAACATGAAAGAGTCCATACTCACACAAGACCGTAAAGCCAACGGAGTCCACGTCCCATCCACGAAGCCTGCCCTGCCCCGGCGCCTGGCTTCCTCCACCCTCAAGAAGCAGAAACACAAGCTGGTGGTTGTCTTTCAAGGAGGCAGCGCGACCGAACGCATGCGCGTCGCCACCGAACTCGCCGACAAGCTTGCCATGAAGGTTTACCGGGTGGATCTGCGTCCCTGCCTGAGTCGGTTCATCGGAGAGACCGAGAAAAACATTGATCGCGTCTTCAGCCAGGTGGAACCCGGGCACACCCTGCTCTTTTTCGACGAGGCCGACTCCTTGTTTGGCAAGCACCCGGAGTTGCCATCGGGCTGCGATCGTTCCGCGCGCTGGTGGGTGCCGCACCTTAACAAGCGCGTCAAGGAGTTCGAAGGCACGGTTCTGTTCGCCACGAACAATCATTCCCGGACCACCAAGATCGCCCGACAATTAAGGCCGGTTGTCACCCGCTTGAACTGACCCCCGGGTTGGCGGGTCACGGCATCGGGGTGGCCATCCCCTCCGGCATGCCGTGACCCCCAGCTTCTTCCCATTCCCTTCCCACGCTCTCAAAGTTGGTATTGCCGCCTTGGTGCAAGAGTCCATAATGCCGGCATGACCAACGCTTCCCGCCCCACGGCCCCCCTCCTGTCCGCGATGCTTGGCATCCTCCTTTTCCCGGCGTGGCTGCCGGCCGCGGACAACGGATTTGAACCCCTTTTCGACGGCCAGTCACTCAAAGGCTGGCATGTCAGCGCCAAGACCGGACACAGCCGAGCCAGCCAGAACAAGACGGGCGGGAAATGGGTGGTGGAGGACGGGGCCATCACCGGCACCCAGGATCTCCCGGGCAATGGCGGCATCATCATCACCGACGAGGCGTTCGGAGACTTCGAGGTGGTCCTGGAGATGAACAACGACTTTGGTCCCGACAGCGGGCTCTTCCTGCGCAGCACCGAGGACGGCAAGGCGTGGCAGGCCATGATCGACTACCACGCCAATGGGAATCTGATGGGCATCTACGGAGAAGGTCTGGGAGGCAAGCCTCACCTGCGCAACTACAGCTTTCTTAACAAGGTGACGGAGGTGCGCGGGCAGGAAGCCCCGGTGCCCTTCCCCATCCTCGAGGCGTCCTGGCCCTCCTTTTGGCGCCACGGCCAATGGAATGAACTGCGCGCCCGCATCGAGGGCAACCCTCCCCACATCACCACCTGGATCAACGGCGTCAAGATCATGGAGTGGAAGGAATCCGAGCTGCGCCACCCTGACAAGGGCGGCATCGCCCTCCAGGTGCATGGCGGCGGGAATCACACAAAAGAATTCGTCCGCTACCGCAACATCAGGGTCAAGCGCCTGACCCCGGCCACGAACTGACTCAAGTCGTTGTCATCATGAAACGCCGCGACTTTCTCCGCCTAACCGGGAACGGTGCACTGCTCACACTGGGAGGCGTCTCCTTTCTCTCCCACCTCCCCGATGTCTCGGCGGCCGAGGCCCAGGTCGATCCCGGCATGGTGCGACTGCATCCCGAGATCGAACCTCTGGTGCGCTTCATCGAGGAGACACCCCGGGACCGCCTGCTGGAGGAGATGGCCTCCCGCATCCGCAAGGGATTGACCTATCGGGAAGTCCTGGCGGCCCTCCTCCTGGCCGGTGTGCGCAACGTCCAGCCTCGCCCCGTCGGATTCAAGTTCCACGCGGTGCTGGTGGTGAATTCGGCGCACCTCGCCAGCCTGGATTCGCCCGACTCGGATCGTTGGCTGCCGATCTTTTGGGCGTTGGATTATTTCAAGAGCTCCCAGGCCGCCGATGAGCGCCAGGGAGATTGGACCATGGGAGCGGTCCGTGAGAAGGACATGCCGCCCGCCGACAAGGCGCGGGCCGCGTTCATCGAGGCCATGGATCGTTGGGATGAAGCCGCCGCGGACGCAGCCGTGGCCAGTTGGGTCCGCACCGCCAGCGTCGATGACATGTTCGAGATCTTCGCCCGCTACGGGGTCCGCGACTTCCGCGAGATCGGACACAAGGCCATCTTTGTCTCGAACAGCTTTCGCACTCTCGAGGTCATCGGATGGCACCACGCCGAACCAGTGCTGCGCTCGCTTACTTACGCCCTACTGGATCGCAATGGGGAACGGGCAAATCCCTCCGAAGCCGACCTCCCACCAGACCGCCCCTTCCGCCGCAACCTGGCCAAGCAGGATGACCTTCCGGCCACTTGGCTCCACGGCCTTCCGGACGATGGTGCGGCCGGCGAGTTGCTGTCCATCCTTCGCGACCAATCGGCGCGCGAAGCCGGGGATGCCGCCTTCGACATGCTTTCCAGGGGCGTGGCGCCCCAATCCATTTTCGACGCCTGCTTTGATGCCGCGGGCGAAATGCTCATGCGCGCCCCGGGCATCCTCGCCCTGCATGCCGTCACCTATAGCAACGCGGTCCACTACGCATGGCGACGCTGCCAGGACGATTCCACACGTCGCCTGCTCCTGCTCCAGGAGGCCTCCTTTTTGCCGCTGTTCCGCGCCCGTCAGCAGGGCAACACGGAACGGATCGACGCCTTGGACCCGCTCCAACCCGATCACGCAGGGCCGGAGGCGGTGGCGGAAATCTTCTCGGACATCAGCCGGGATCGCATGCGGGCTGCTCGGAAGGTCCTCGCCTTTCTCAAGGACAACCCCGACCCGGAGCCCATCGCCCGGGCCGCGCGGCAATTGGTCTTCACCAAGGGCCGCGATGCCCACGACTACAAGTTCAGCTCCGCCGTGCTTGAGGATTTCCGCAATATCACTCCTCCCTGGCGGGACCGCTATCTGGCGGCCAGCGTCTTCCATTTGCATGGCTCGGAAGATCCGGACAACGCGCTCGTCCAGAGGACGCGGGATGCCCTGCAAGGTTAACCCCAACTTCCCCCATCACCCATGAATCGCCCATCCTCCTCACTATCTCGCCGGGAAATGCTTCAAGGCAGCGTGGCCGCGGCCGCCGTGGCATTCACCCAGTACCCCTTGTCCCTGTTCGGAGGACCCGAAGCCGAAGAAGGCGGCGTGCTGATCCCCTTCCTGAACGCCCAGCCCGGAGTCAAGCGCCAGACGCGCTGGGCAGAGCTTACGAATTGGCAAACCCGAAACGAGGACCTCTACGTCGTCAGCCACTACAACACCCCGGAACTGGACGCCGACACTCACACGCTCGACATCTCGGGCCTGGTGGGCAAACCCATGCGGGTGAGCCTGGAGGAGATCAAGTCCCGGCCGAAGAAGAAGATCTGGGCCACGTTGGAGTGCGGGGGCAACGGCGCAAGCGACGGATTCATGGGAGCGGTTGGCAACGTTCAGTGGACCGGCACACCCCTCTTCCCCATTCTCAACGCCTGCCAACCGCTCAAGCGGGCGATCGAAGTGGTCTTTTTCGGAGCCGACACGAAGGTCGAAACCATCCGCAAGAAGGAATACAGCCAACACTTCGCCCGGAGCCTGCACATCGCCGACACACGGCGTGACGACATCCTCCTGGCGTGGGAATTCAACGGGGAACCCCTGACACGTGACCATGGCGCCCCCCTGCGTCTCGTCGTCCCCGGGTGGTATGGCATCGCCTGGGTCAAGTGGTTGAACCGGATCGAGTGCCTGGACCGACGCTACATGAGCAAGTACATGGCCCGAGAATACGTCACGCTTCGCGGCGAGGAACGGGAGGGCGAAACGGTCTGGCGCGAAACCAGCGTCTGCTTCATGAACGTAAAGTCCCTCATCGGCCGCGCCGTCCGCCTCGGCGAAAGCACGGTTCGCCTCACCGGAGCCGCGTGGGGGGATGGCACTCCGCTGGATCGCGTCGAGGTCCGGATCGACGACGGCCCTTGGCTCAAGGCGCGGCTGGAGGACAAACCCTCCGCTCCCTACACCTGGACCTTCTTCTCCTACGATTGGAATAACCCCACCCCGGGCGAGCACACCGTGGTCTCGCGGGCCATCGACAAGGATGGACGCATCCAGCCCGCTCCGGATGATCCTTCCATCAGCCTCAAGGAAACCTACTGGGAATCCAACGCCCAGCATCCCTGGCAATTGAAACTCTGAGCCTGACCCTTCCCTTTCCCCCCCGGCAAATGACGCTTGCCACTTGTCGGGAGAGTTGGCAGAGATGTCCGATTGCCAGTCCCAAGGACCAACAAGCCTCAGGAATCGTTGAGTGGCCTCATCGAGCGGGTCACCTATTTCAACGAGGAGAACGGCTACGCCGTGCTCAAGGTGATGGTCCAGGGGCAACGGGATCTTGTTACCGCGGTGGGTTCGCTTCCCTCGGTGAGTGCGGGTGAATGGCTGACCGCCCAGGGTGACTGGGTTCAGGACCGGCAATACGGACGCCAGTTCAAGGCCACCGTGCTGCACAGCTCCGCTCCCACCACCCGAGAGGGCATCGAAAAGTACCTCGGCAGCGGCATGGTCAAGGGCATCGGCCCGGTTTCTGCCAAGAAGCTGGTGGAGAAGTTCGGCAGCGACATCTTCGACATCATTGAATCCAGCTCCGCCCGGCTGGAGGAGGTGGATGGGATCGGCCCCAAGCGCCGACGCGTCATCAAGGAAGCCTGGGCGGCGCAGAAGGTCATCCGTGACATCATGGTGTTTCTCCACTCCCAGGGCGTCAGCACCAGCCGCGCGGTCCGCATCTACAAGACCTACGGTGAGGAGGCGGTGGAAAAGGTCCGGAACAATCCTTATGCGCTGGCCCGGGACATCCATGGGATTGGATTCAAGTCCGCCGACCAGATCGCCCGCAACCTGGGCATTCCTGCCGATTCGCTGTTGCGCGCCGAGGCGGGCCTGGCCCATACCCTCATGGAAGCCTCCGGACAGGGCCACTGCGCCCTGCCGGCCGGGGAACTTTTGCAGGCCGCCCGTGACCTCCTGCAGATTGCGCCGGACACGCTGGACACGGCGTTGGCACGCATGATCGATCATGGCGACCTCGTGGCGGAGGAACTGGAGGGCACGCGTATGGTCTTTCTCCCGGGCTTGCGCCTGGCCGAGCAACGCGTGGCCGCGCGTGTGCGTGCCTTGGTGCGGGCGCCCCTGGCCTATCCGCCCATCGACATCCCCAAAGCCCTGCAGTGGTGCGAGGAAAAAGCAGGCATACGACTGGCCGAGATGCAGCGGGAGGCGGTGACATCGGCCTTGACCCATCGCCTGGTGATCGTGACAGGCGGTCCGGGCGTGGGCAAGACCACCCTGGTCAACTCCATTCTCCGCATCCTGCGCGCCAAGAAGGTGCAATGCCTTTTGTGCGCCCCCACCGGCCGGGCTGCCAAACGCCTCACCGAAACGTCAGGCATGGAGGCCAAGACCATTCATCGCCTGCTGGAGGTGGATGGCACCTCGGGTCGCTTCCAACGGCACGAGAGTAACCCGCTGCCTTGTGACCTGCTCGTGGTGGACGAGTGTTCGATGGTGGACATCAACCTCATGCAGCACCTGCTGCGGGCCGTGCCTCCCCGGGGTGCCGTGGTCCTGGTGGGAGACGCCGATCAACTTCCTTCCGTCGGCCCGGGCTCAGTCCTGAATGACCTCATCCGAAGCGGCGTGGTGCCCACCGTGCGCCTCAACGAAGTCTTTCGCCAGGCCCAGCACAGCGCCATCATTCGGACCGCCCACCGGATCAACGTCGGCCAACTCCCGGAGCCGTCCCAATCTGAGGACAGCGATTTCTTCTATCTTCCCCGGGAGCATGCAGAGGACATCCAGGACACCCTGTTGACTCTGGTGAAAAGCAGGCTGCCGGCTCGCTACCAATTGGATCCCGTCCGGGACATCCAGGTGTTGGCCCCGATGCACCGCGGTTCACTCGGCGTGCAGGAACTGAACCAGCGCCTGCAACGCGAACTGAATCCCCCCAGCCCCAACAAGCCTTCGGTGGAGCGCTTTGGCTGGGCTTTCCGAGCTGGGGACAAGGTGATCCAGCTTGAGAACAACTATGACAAGGAGGTCTTCAATGGGGACCTCGGATTCGTGAGTGAGGTGGATGAAATGGAGCGGGAGATGGTGGTGAGGTTCGACCGTGGGCTGGTTCGCTACGACTATGGTGAACTGGATGAACTGGCCCTGGCCTACGCCATCACCATTCACAAGTCCCAGGGATCGGAGTTTCCGGCCGTGGTGATTCCATTGGCCATGCAGCAGTACATGCTCCTGCAGCGAAACCTGCTTTACACGGGGATCACGCGGGGGAGAAAGCTGGTCGTGGTGGTAGGGCAGGAGAAGGCACTGGCCACCGCCGTCCGGAACAAACAAACGCGAACACGCTACACCGGCCTGGTGTCACGGCTTCTGAAGGGAGGGGAAGAAGAAGGGCCGGACGACTGGTGGTGAGGGCGGGCCGTGGATCGGGGCCCGGATTGCTGTTCCGACCGGAAGTGGCGCCCACTTGCCGCCCAACCGCCCTTGGAAGAAACCAAGGGCGGCCGAGGCAAAGCGCCGGGATGACAAGACCCTACAGGGTGTGGTCGGGAATGGTGCAGGTCGGGCGCTCAGACACCGCATTGACACTGTAGGTGCCGCCGCCGGGGCATTCCGGCTTGTCCCGGATGTTCTTGTCCGCACCAAACAAATCCGCATCACTGGGGACATCCGCGTCGGTTTTGCGCATTTCCAAGGCCCAGATGCCCTTGGCACCCTCGATGGTCTTGAGGTTATTGATGCAGGCGGCGCGCTGGGCGGCTTTGCGGGCCTTGACGAGGTTGGGGATGGCAACCGCGGCCAGCAGGCCGATGATCGCGACGACGATCATGATTTCCACGAGAGTGAACCCGCGGCGACGATTGATATGGGTTTGCATAGGATCGGGTTGTATGGGTCTTGGGTATTGCAAATGAGCCTGCTGCAACAGCTTACCACCGGAGCAGGCCACGAAACATAGGCGCATCCGGGAGATCTGACAATGTCAATTTGCGCCTCGGAACGGACATGCTTCCCTTCAACACCGCGGCACGGAAGAGTTTCGACACGCCAACCGCCCCGGGAACACCGGGGCGGTACAAGGCAAAAGGCCCGGGCGAACCCAGGCCTTTTGGTGAATTGCTGTCTGTAAGGTCTCTTAGAGAGAGTGACCTTCGTTGGCCAGCGTGCAGGTCGGCTTCAAGTCCACCGCGGTCAGGGCGTAGGTGCCGCCACCGGGGCACAGAGGCTCATCACGGATGTACTGAGTGGCACCGTACAGGTCGCTGGTGCTCGGGGTGGCCGTGGCCGAAGCCTTGGTCTCCAGAGCCCAGGTCGCCTTGGCGCCGTCGATCTGCTTGAGGTTGGCGATACACGCGTTCCGCTGAGAAGCGGTGCGGGCCTTGACGAAGTTGGGAATCGCGATCGCGGCCAAAAGACCAATGATGGCCACCACAATCATGATTTCCACAAGCGTGAATCCCGACTTGCTCGAACTACGGATGTTCATTCTTCAACTACCTTTCTACCTTGTTACTTGTCGTTATGTTAAACGGCGTGAACCACGGTAAAAGGCGGATAACAATGATGACTTGTTGTGTTCACTGATTGCCTTTTACCAACCGCTGGCGGTGGGTTTAGCAACGGGCGTGCCAGCGCGTTGGACTTCCGGCATCCATTTGCCCCAGCCGCTGCATTCCTCGGGTTTCCGGCACTTTCCATCCTCCCAAAACCGCAGGCTCCATGCGGCTCCCATCCATGAACGCTCACGCGCCGCCAGAGTTGTCCAAGTTTGGGACAGTCGGTGTCGCAAATGCCGACGGCCGTTCCAGCCGGACTCAAGGGTTCGAAACCGGCCGGATGTCCGGTGTGGTCCGGGAAGCGTCCTGGATTTCCCGTCGCCGCTCGTCGGCCAGGGCAAGATTATGCTGCGCTTTCTCGAGGCCTGGGTGTTCCTCCAGCAGGGCACGAAACACCGCCATCCCCTCCTCCAGGCGTCCCAGCTTGCAGAACGACACTCCCAGATGGAGCCGGGGACGGATCTCGCCTCCCGGCAAGGCCGCCATTTCCCGGAAGACTTCAAGGGCCTGTGCCTCACGCCCCAGGGCGGCCAGGGCATCCCCCATGTCCAGCCGATAGTCCCACTCGGAGCGATCATGCTGCCAGGCCAGGGCGAAGCACTCGATCGCACGCTCGGGATCCTGCTGTTCCATGTAGTACTGGCCCGCGACCTGTTCGTGTTCCGCGCGCAGCTCCGGGTGCATCAAGGCGTCAGCCACCGCCAACCGCACCTCGGCTGTGTTTTGCCAGGTGTGTATCTGACCCGCGCTCAACGTCATGAAGAAGAAGACAGCGGCGACGGCCATTCCGCCCCCCAGCCATCGGGTGGCAGTTCGACGCCACCCGGCCCAAAGCAGGAGCGCCACCATCAATGAGAGCAACGCGCCTGCGGCGTACGTGTATCGGTCGTAAAAGCTGTGTGGATACTCGGTCAATCCCACGAAGGGAAGGAACCAGAGAAGATGCGCCAGCCAAAGCCCCAGGAAGACGGGTCGGCGCCGGGCCAGTACCAGGCAGGCCACCGACACGCCGATCACAAGGACACCGCTGACAAGAAAGCGCGCTTCTCCCACGCCGAACTGGTAAAGGTTCCCGTACTTCGGAGCGAGTTCCATGGGCCAAAAGGGCTTGGCGACGTAGTAGATCATTCCCAACATGCCCTGCGCCAAGCGGTGGGGAACATCGAATACGGCCAGGGTATCGACGTAACTTAAATCCAGACTCCGGTTGCGTGTGAGGACCATGAGCGCGACCCAGACCAGACTCAGGCCCACGAACGGAACCTTCTCCAGCCACACCATGCGAACCTCCTTGCGCGTCCATTCCAGGATGCGTGCCGGCAGCCGTCTGAGCACCAGCCAATCCAGCAGCACAAAGGTCGGCCCGGCCAGCACCGCCACGGGATAGGTGAGAAGGGAGAGGCCATAAAACACCATCGCCCAACGTCGCTTCCTGGGTGCCGATCGCCCGTCGTCCAGGTAATTCCAGAGCGCCAGCAGGAACCAGAAGGTGGCCATGAGATAGATGCTGGCGGACGACCAGGCGACCACCTCGGCCCTCAATGGATTGACCGACCAGAACATGGCGCCCAACGCAGACGCCACCACCCTTTCCGGCCCGGCTTCGCGACCTTCTCCACCCAAGCGCCTCAGCATCCTCTTGAGCACGGCAAACAGAAGCAACCCGTTGATGATGTGAAGCACGAGGTTGCCCAGATGGAACATGAAAGGATCGGAACCCCACAGGGTTCGTTCCACCGCATACGTCATCCACCCCAGCGGAAGGTAGCGATTGGCGCGTTCCACGTCCGTGAACATCCAGGTCACCTCGCTCCAGCCCAGGGAGGCCACATGGGGATTGTTCAGGATGTTGTTGTCGTCGTCCCACCGGACAAACTCGAAGTGCAACGCCGGCCCGAAGGTGAGCAGGGGAAGGAGGACGAGGAACACCCGGGCCAGCAGGTCCCACTTGCGGACGGTTGAGGCATTTGGTGTGCTCATGAGGCTCTCTTTCGAAAACGATTTGCGCATCCCGCCAGACAACCCACCCAGGAACACGACGCCACCATCAGGCCCAGCCGGACCCCCTGGTCGCGGTAGGCTAGACGGATCGTGCTGCGGCCGGTGGGAACCACGACGGCCTGGAACGCATGATTGGCGACATGGATGGGTTGAGGCTGGCCGTTGACCTGACAGGTCCATCCCGGGTCATGGGTCTGAGCCACCACGACGAGCGACGGACGGGCAGCCGCGACGACGATTTCCAAGTCCTGCGGGTTCATCTCAAAGGAAACGACCTGCACATTGCCAACGCCAGGTTTCGACAGGGCTTCCCGAGCGGATACGGGCAGGAGCACTTCATCGCGGGGCCGAAACTCAGCACTGCCCAGCCGTGCCAGCAACGCCGACTCCTCCAGAAAGACCGGCTGTTGACCTCCCGTCACCAAGGGCAAAGCGGTGCCACGGGCTTCCCAGGCGAACAGTTCCACATCAGACGTCACCCGGGTGACACCGAGGAAATCGGCCAGCGTTTCCGGGTAGGAACCGTCGCTCCGGCCGTAGAGGACGGCCCAGACTTCCTGCCATCGCCGCGGGTAGAGCGAAAAGAATCCATCGACCAGCGGCACCCGGTCCACCAGGTTCCAGTTCGGACAAACCACCTTGCGATAGCCGCGGGTGTGCTGCTCGGGGTCAGGATGCCCGGCGTGCGACATGATGCCGCGCATCCTTGGACTCAACATCGCCCGACCCTGCCCCAATCCAGGCAACGTGTGGGCGGTGGCCGGACGTGGCTGGAGCGCTTGCGCCGAGACCGTGGGGTTCTGCCGTGGCGTATGCGTGACACCGTCGATGACCACCATCGCGCACAACAGGCCTGCGGCGGCGAGATACAGCGGACCGGAACGGTATCGGACCAGACTGGCCAGAAGCACGGCCACGAGGACAAGAATGCCGGCCCGTGTCAGACCGCTGGTCGTGGTGATCCCGATCTGCTCCCCGGGAAAAGGATAACGCCGAACGAACCACACCAGCGCGGCTATCATCAGCACCAGCCCGACAGCAATCCCGACCACCTTCTGAGTCGTCTTGGTGGACTCCGTCTCCGCCGACCGCACCAGGCTGCGCACTCCGAAGGCCGCCAGCAAGGGGAGTGACCACACCACCAAGACCACGAACTTCACCGGAAATCGCGCAAAGCCAAGCGCTGGGAACGCCGTCCGCAACCAGGCATACACCCTGCCCTCATCCCCCAAGGTCAGCATCAGGCCGGCCAGCAGCACTCCTCCCAGAAACCACACGCGCAAGCGCGGACGCGAACGACCGGACACCAAGGCCAGCACCCCCAGAAGGAGCACGCCGACTCCCATGTAGTAGGAGGATGTCCACTGCTGGTCATCCTGGGAAAACACGCCGGCCACCGAAGGAGTGGCGTGAAAGAGCGGCACCAGGAAATTGGCCCAGCCCCAGCCGGGCATGGACCACATGCTGTCGCCAAAGCCGGCATCCCGATGCGACCGCGCCAGGAACCGCAGGAACGGCCAAAGCTGCATCGCGGTCAGCCCTGCCAGCAGGCAACCCACCACGGCCAATCGTCCCGATCTCTGCAGGACCTGGCTCCGTTGCCATCCCATTCGCGCCAGCCGATGGCACAGATGCACGCCCCACCACGCGCCCAGGATTGCCCAAGTGAACAGAAGGATCTCAGGTCCGCCCGAAAGAAACTGCAGGGCAGCCACCATGGCGGCCTTGCCCAGCCAACGTCCGCCCCGTCGCCACGCCCGTTCCACACACAACATCACCAGGGGCATCCATGCCAGGGCGGCCATGTTGTTGGGCCACATCAGGCAGTGCAGCATCAGCCCGTTGAACGCGAACGCGAAGCCCGCCACCGTGGCGGCCAGCCGCGTGCGGGTCCACGCATGCGCGAGGCCATACATGGAGAGGCCCGCCAGGACCAGGTGCGCCAGGCAGAAGAGGTTCAACGACCAGGGCAAAGGCAGCAGCAAATAAATCAGCGAGCCCGGATAAAACACCATTGTGTTCCACTGGGCCAGGAAGGGCATGCCGCAGCTGCTGTAGGGATTCCACATCGGCAATTCCCCGTCCCAGAAGGCGCGCTGGTGCTCGGTCGCCAGGGGATAGCCGAACAGGCCAAAGTCCCGGTAGAAAAAGGATGAGCCACTCGTCAGGACATCCGGAAACAGCGCCGCCACCAGGAGGATGAGCACCACCATGAACCGGCCGGACGTGAACGCGTGGTCCATCGCCCTCATGCTGCGGTCCTCATGCAAGCCGGGCCGAGCCTTACTCATGCGCCCCCTCTTCATGCTCCGCATCGTGATCGTGCAAACGCCCCATGGCTGCGGCGGCCTCCTGATTCTGCGGGTCCAGTTCGAGCACCTTCTCCAGCCACTCCCTGCCCTGGACTTCGTGGCCCAACCGCAGGTGCAATTCCGCAATGAGCTGGCATATCTCTGCGTCGGCTCCATCCCATGCAACCGAGCGGGTCAGGTCCGCGATGGCCCCCGCCTCGTGTCCCAGTTCAACCCGGGTCAAACCCATGTTCCGGTTGAGGTTCGGGTAGTTGGAGGCGACCATCGAACAGCGCTCGTAGCAGGCGAGCGCCTCTGCCATCTCCCCCTTCATGGCGAGCGTATTGCCCAGGCTGAACAGCCCTCTTGGCACGTCCGGCACCAGGGCCAACTCCTGCTCAAAGGCCCACTCCGCCCGGGGCAGCGCGGACGCTTCCAGGTAGTGCTGCCCCAACCGATGGTATATGTCGAAGCGACTCGGGTGATCCCCCAGCACGGCGATCATGTGCAGGAACAAGGTCTCGCTGTTGCGCCAGACCGCGGCCTGCCGAACGGTGCTCCAGCCCATGACCGCGATCACCATCACGCCCGCGAAAGTCACGGTGCGCCGACTCCACCCGGCCCTTAGTCCACTCCAGAGGCCGCACGCCAGCAAACCCGCCAACGCCAGGCCGGGCAGGTAACTGTAGCGGTCCGCGGGGCTGTGCGGATGCTCCGTCCATCCCAGGACCGGCAGGATGAGAATGAGATAGGCCAGCAACAAGCCTCCCGCCCAGGGTGCCACCCTGCGGACACGGAGCACCCCCACCCCCAGCAGAATCATCAGGGCCAGGCTGGCCAGAAACACCCCGTCGGCCGGCTTGAAGTCCAGCAGAACTCCATACAGCGGGGACAGGCCCCCGGTGTAGAGGCTCTTCCACAGGAAGCAGGCAGCGACATACACGGCTTGCATGGCCCGTTCCATCAAGCCAAACACCGCCAGGCTGGGCGGTGGATCCCAGGCCCCTTTCGCCTCCCATCGAGACCAGAGCGTCACCCCGGCCATGGCGCCCACCACCAGGACGAAGGGAATCTTTTCCAGCCAGACCAAGCGCGCCTCGCGGTGCCACCAGTTGGCGGTCGAAAGCCGACGCAAAGGGATGAAGTCGGCCAGCACAAGCACTCCCAGCCACATCACGCCGACCGGATACGTGAGCAAGGAGGCGGCAAAGAAAACAACCGCACCGGCGTAGCACCCTCGCCTTCGAGCCACACTGCACCCCGCGATGGAATCGACCCATCCGAGGTAGCACCGGGCGGAAAGGAGAAGGAGAAAGACAGACTGGCAATAGAGCCTTCCACTGGCCCAGGCCACCGGTTCGACCCGCAGGGGATGTGCGGACCAGAACAGCGCGGCCAGCAATGCAACGCCATCGACCATCAGGTTCGGTTCACCACTCCCCGTCCGCTGCTCCCCCCGCCGCAGCAGTCGCCGCAGGATGAGAAAGAACAAAAGGCTGTTGGCTCCATGCAGCAGGAGGTTACCGAGGTGATAGGAGGCGGGGCGAAGTTCATCCAGCGCGTAATGCATCTGCCAGCCGGTCCAGCCCAGGGGCATGTAACGGCGGACATACGCATGGTCCGTCCAGGACCACTTGAGCGCGGGACCCGTCAATCCCTGAAGGTGGGGGTTCCGGTAGATGTTGATGTCGTCATCCCAGCGCACAAAGTCCGCCCCGATCGTGTTCCAGAAGAGGATCACCGGGACGAGAAACGCCAGCCAGGCCAGCCAGCACTGCCGTGAGGCGGGTGGCAGGCTCTTCCAGCCCGGGCGGGCTGGGTCCGTGATGCAGGGAGTCTCCATGGGGGGTGGATGGGCAGGAAGGCCTCAATGCGGACGCAGAGTCAGGCCCAGACACAGGTTGCAGAAGACCCAGGGCACGCGCAGGGGGAAATGCGTTTGGTGGTCGATCTCAAAATGAACCGCCAACTCGCGGAGAATTTCCGCCGGACGGTTGATATGCTCCCTGCTGATGAACCATTCATAGGGCTGCTTGTATCGGCGCTCGAAGATGCGCTGGGCGGAACACCGTCGGGCCAGGCTGTAGGCCAGGCCGCCTTCACACGGGATGACCACGGAGAAACATCCCGTGCCGGATTTGCAAAGGCGGTGCATCTCACGAAGTGCGGCGGGCAGGTCGGGCAGATGTTCCAGGACATGGATGGCCAGGATCCGGTCAAAATGGCCATCCGGAAAGTCCAGCCGCGCCTGGCAATCACCCACATGGGTCTGAATCCGCGGATATCGCTCACGGATGCGGGCCGCCATGTTCTCGCGAAGTTCCAGCGCCACATACTGCGCCTCCTGCTCCGGCGTCAGCCGCTCGTATTCGAGGTGCTCCCCGAGGCCGGCCCCGATCTCGAGGGTGGAGGTGAAGTCCGCCGGCGTATGGTGCACCGGGTAGAGATGATTGAAGCGCTCCACGACGCCATAGCGCTTGGGCAGCACCTCGTGCCAGTGCTTCATGAAATCGTCGCTGATCGCCTGTTGCTCCGGCGTCAACGGTGGGATCACCTTGGGCCAGGTCGATTCCATCATGCCGTTCCCGTCCTCCTCCTTGGCTCGGCCGAGTCCGCCTTGGGACACACGGCGGGTCCCTCGGCAAATCCATGGGCCTGATCAATGATGTACTTGGGCCGGCGCTTGACCTCGTCATAGATGCGCGCCACGTATTCGCCCAGAATACCCACGCTGGTGAGCTGGATCCCCCCCATGAACAGGATCAGGATCACAATGGTGGGATTGCCAAGCGGAAAGGGAAAGCCGCAGACCTTCAGGAAGGCGTAGAGCAGGCCCGCCACGAAACTGCCTCCCGCAATGAGGAAACCGGTCTGGGCGCACAAGGTCAGAGGATAGCTCGAAAAGCAAACGATGCCGTTGAGGCCGATTCGCATCGATCCCAGCAGGCGGTTGTAATGCCCCTCGCCCGAATGACGCGCAGGCCGGTCGAACAGGACGGTGGTCTGCTTGAACCCCACCAGGGCGACCAATCCCCGGAGGAAGCCATGACACTCGGGAAGCCGATTGATCTCGTTGACCACACGCCGGCTCATGAGCCTGAAATCCCCGGTCTCGGGCGGGAACGGCGCGTCGGAAATGCGCCCGATGATGCCGTATCCGACCCGGTTGACCAGTCGCTTGGTCCAGGTCTCTCCCACACGCTCCCGACGCTGGGCCATGACCACGTCGTAGCCTTCGCGCCATTTGGCCACCATCTCGCGAACCAATTCGGGCGGATCCTGCAGGTCCGCATCCATCACCACCACCGCGTCGCCCCGGGCGTATTCCAACCCCGCCAGGGTGGCCATGGGCTGGCCCACGCGCCGCGAGAACTTGAGGACCTTGACGCGGTCATCCAGGGTGCGTTGTTCCAGCAGCACCTCCTCCGTCCTGTCGCGCGACGGATCCATGGCGAAGATGATCTCAAAATCCGCGGCAATCGACTCCAGGAGGGGAATCGCCTGGCGCAGAAATTCCGGAACGTTGTCAGCCTCGTTAAAGACCGGGACAACCACCGACAAACTCAAGGGCATTGAATCGATCATGATGAACAGAGGTAAGCCGTCACGGCGTGGCACGAGGCAAATGCCTCCCGGCGGAAGCCGCCTTGACACCACCTTCCATGCCCTTGGCATTCGGCTTGGAGTCCGGATGACGAGGCGTTGGCCGGGCGTGAGGTCCGGCCTGCAAACTCTTCTCGTTGTTCTCGTTCCATCTGCAAGGAAAGTGCACAAGGCAAGGCCGCCGTGGGACGGGCATCGCCAAATTGTTCGTGGTCAGCAACTTTTGGACCGGCCTCCATCATCTTGACTTGCATATGTGGTCCGAAGAATTTGCCGCTGGCCAAGGCACCGGAATTCCGGTAGCCAACCTCCGCACCATGGACGGCCCGACATTCTACGACCAACGAGCCGCGCATCGGCCCCGCGAACTGCAGCGCGGCTACCACGAGCTTCTCAAGGCCTACTATCGCTTCTTCGTTCCGCCTGGTGTCCGTGTCCTGGAACTTGGCTGCGGCGGGGGAGACCTGCTCGACGCGGTCCAGCCGGAGCGCGGGCTCGGCATCGACCACAGCGAAGCCATGGTCCGCCTGGCTCGGGAACGGCATCCCGCACTCGAGTTCGCCGTCGCCGATGCTGCGGAGCTGGCCGGGGATGAGAAGTTTGACTACATCCTGATGTCTGACCTGGTCAACGACGCGCGGGATGTGCAGAAGCTGCTCGAGGAAGCCCAACGGCACGCCTTTCAGCACACTCGCCTGGTGATGAATTTCTTCAACAGCCTGTGGCGGCCCATTCTCAAGGCCGCGGAGTGGTGCGGATTCAAATCCCCCACCCCCCCGCAAAACTGGCTTTCCATGGGGGACGTGAAGAACCTGCTGCACCTGGCGGGATGGGAGGTCATCAAAACCGATCACCGCATCCTCTGGCCCGTGCGCACACCGCTGGTCGGCGCCCTCTTCAATCGCTGGCTGGCCCCGTTCCTCAAGCACCTCTGCCTGACGCAGTTCATCGTCGCCCGTCCCCGCCCACTGCCCACCCGGTATCGCGACTACACCTGCACGGTGGTCATCCCGGCGCGCAATGAGGCCGGCAACATCGAGGCGGCTGTGCGGCGCACCCCGGACCTGGGCAATGGCACCGAGATCATCTTCGTCGAGGGACATTCGACCGACGCGACCTGGGACGAAATCCAGCGCGTAATCAAAGCCTATTCCGAGCGCAACATCCGCGCCCTGCGCCAATCCTCCAAGGGCAAGGGAGGCGCGGTCCGTGAAGCCTTCGCCGCTGCCACTGGCGAGATGCTCTTCATCCTCGACGCCGACCTCACCATGCCGCCCGAGGATCTGCCCAAATTTTACGACGTTCTCCGGACCGGCACGGCCGACTTCGTGAACGGCGTGCGCCTGGTCTATCCCATGGAGGAGGAAGCCATGCGCTTTTTCAACATGCTGGGAAACAAATTCTTCAGCCTCGCCTTCAGCTGGCTGCTGGGCCAGCCCATCAAGGACACCCTCTGCGGCACCAAGGTGCTCCTCCGAAAGGACTATGAAGCCCTGGCTCGCAACCGCGGCTACTTCGGCGACTTCGACCCGTTCGGCGACTTCGACCTCCTCTTCGGCGCCGCCAAGCTCAACCTTCGCATGATCGACCTGCCCATCCGCTACCAGGCCCGCACCTATGGCGAAACCAACATCTCCCGCTGGCGGCATGGTTGGCTGCTGCTGCGCATGGTGCGCTTTGCCGCCGGGCGATTGAAGTTCTTCTCATGATCCCGTTGACCCAGCACCAGCGGGAAATCGAGGCCAACCGCCGATCCTGGGAACGCAAGCCTGTCCTGCGCGGCCTCTATGCGGGATTCTATCGCCGCATCCTCGGACTGATCGACCGCAAGCGTCCGGGGCGCATCGTGGAAATCGGCTCAGGCATCGGCAACCTCAAACACCACCTCCCCGAGGCGATCTGCTCCGACCTTTTCCCCAACCCGTGGCTTGACGTCGTCTGTGACGGATACGACCTCCCGTTTGCCGATGGCTCGCTATCGCATCTTGTCCTCTTCGATGTCTTCCATCACCTCGAAGCGCCCCGTGCCTTCCTGCGCGAGGCCCGCCGGGTCCTGGGCCCCAAGGGGCGGCTCATCCTGTTCGAACCCTACATCAGCCTGGCCAGCCTTCCCGTCTATGGCCTCGCCCACCACGAGCCGGTTGCCTGGCGCCTTCCCCTCAGCACAGCCGACACCCTGCCTCGGCCGCGCCCCTATTTCGCAGCCCAGGGCCATCCCACGCGCGTCTTCTTCCGCCCGGAAGGACGCCCCCTGCTCGACGGATGGAGAATCTTCCACCACGAGGCCCTCAGTGCCTTCAGCTATCTGCTCTCGGGCGGCTACAGCAAACCCGCCCTTCTGCCCGGACGCTGCCTGCGCGGCCTGGCGGGGCTGGACACGTTCCTGTCCCGATGGCCCCGCCTCTTCGCCGCCCGCTGCCTGGTGGGACTCGAACCGGCACAGGCCTGAGGAGGGCGCCTGCGTTGCTAGTCCCGGCTTTAGCCGGTCCGCGCTGCCCGTGACTCATGGGCCATGAGCAGATTCGGAAGAATCAAGGAGCTCCCCTAGGACGCTTGATAAAGTCGGCACGGGCACTTGTCGCGCAGGTTCTTGCTCTTACCATTGATCCGAAAAGAACGACCCACGTGTAGTCGCTTTACCGGGCCCCTCACCCTGACCCTCTCCCGAGGGGAGAGGGAACAGCGAGCCGGGATCGGTGAGAAGGTTGAGTGCAGGGGCCTTTCTCCGCGGAGGGGACGGGTCTCCGCTCGACTGAGCTCGTCGAAGGCCTCTCCCGCCGGGAAAGGGCAGGGGTGAGGGGCCTTTGATACGGTGCGATGTAGAGTGTGCTCTGGCCGCCCACGCTTCACCTTGTGTTGCAACCCGCTGCGCAGCCTTCGTTCCCCAATCGCTTCTGGGGAATGACTTACTCTTTCTCTTGCTCGCCTCTGCAGAGTAGGAGCAGGAGCAAGATGAAACCGGCAGGTCTGATGGCGACAATGCCTCGACTCGCCGACTGTGTCAGCAGCCATGGCAACTCCCGGCTCGCCCGCATTGGAATTGTCTTTCCTTCCTGTCCCCCTATGCTTCCCGGGCCATGATGAATCTGCCAACCCCAGCCCGCCGCACCCATGCAACTTGACCCGGATGCCCGCATCTATGTCGCCGGCCATCGCGGCCTGGTGGGGAGCGCCATCTGGCGGGAACTCGAAGCACGCGGATGCCGTCAGCTCATTGGCCGGACTCGGGCGGAGGTGGACCTTCTCGACACCGCGGCCGTGGATCGCTTCTACACGGCCACGCGACCGGAGTTCGTCTTCGCGGCCGCCGCCAAGGTGGGAGGCATCCTGGCCAACGACCGTCATCCCGCCGATTTCCTCTACGAGAACCTCCAGATTCAGAACAACCTCATCCACGGCGCCTTCCGCGGTGGTGTCAAAAAACTCCTCTTCCTCGGTAGCTCCTGCATCTACCCCAAGCACGCCCCCCAGCCGATCAGGGAAGAACACCTCCTGACCGGCCCCCTCGAGCCCACCAATGAATGGTATGCCATCGCCAAGATCGCGGGCATCAAGCTCTGCCAGGCCTACCGCCGCCAACATGGCTGCGATTTCATTGCCGCCATGCCCACGAACATGTACGGTCCGAACGACAACTATGACCTTCAGTCCTCCCACGTGCTGCCCGCCCTGATCCGCAAGTTTCATGAGGCCAAGGTCCGGAAGTCCGACACGGTGACCTGCTGGGGCACCGGGCAGCCAATGCGCGAATTCCTTCACGCAGACGATCTCGCCCGCGCCTGCGTGTTTCTCATGGAGAGCTACAGCGAGTATCAGTTCATCAACGTCGGATTCGGGTCGGACATCTCCATCCGCGACCTGGCTGAACTGGTGGGGAAGGTGGTGGGCTTTGCGGGCGGAATCGAGTGGGACACCTCCAAGCCGGATGGAACACCGCGCAAGCTCATGGACAGCTCCCGCCTCTTTGCGCTGGGCTGGAAACCTCAGGTGGATCTGGAAACCGGCATCCGCCGTTCCTACCAGGACTTCCTCACGTTGCATCCCAACGCCTGACGGGCACCGGCCTGGTAGCCGCCGACGTCAGGAGGCGGATGATGTGAGGAATGACCCGGCTCAGAGCCGCCTCCTCCCGTCGCAGGCAAGCGTGCGTCAGGGGGCGGAAGGCGCCTCGGAAGCGCGCCCATCGGGTTTCTCCGCCAGCCACTGCAACAGCGCCGCAACCACGTCCGCCTGCACGGCCGGCAACTCCTTCCGCCGCCCCTTGAGAATCATGAGGTCCGTCTTCTCGGTCGTGGCCGTCACCGTCAGGCGGCGGACCATGTCGTTGGTCCGCGGCTCGATCGGATGGACCGAGATCCACACCAGGTCCCAGGGTTCGCGGTGACTCAAGAAGCCCTCCACGCCGGCGCCCTCGGCGGGATGCCCGGCCAAGCGTCGCCCCTCGACCAGCGCGTGCTTCCGGCCCAGGCGCAGATCCGGAACATTGGTGGAAATGATGGTGAACCCCTGGTTGGTGACCACCCCCTGGGCCGCCGCCCAAAGGGTGTCGAAAGATCCCTGGACTTCGAGGCGCTTCCCGGACCGGCAGCCGCCCAGCACCAGTCCCATGGCCGCAACAGCAACGGCCAGGTGAAGTTGGGACCCTCGACGGTTCATGGGGTGGTTGGCGTCTTGCGCCCGGCCAGCGCCTGGGCTGACCGGGCCGGATTACCGCCGGCCACCGTTGGCGGCCTCTTCAATAAGGGATTTCATGGGCGCGTCTGCCGGGTCCTCAAGAATGGACAGGACCGGTGTTCCTTCGCGGTTGTGCACATCCGTTCGCGCTCCTGCCTGCAACAGCAGCCTGGCCGCGCCAAGCTGGTCGCGGCGGAAGGCCGGACTGCGATAGCTGAAGCCGTGGGCCGCCCAGAACAAGGGCGTGCAATGAAACTCGGTGTCGTGGGCCTCGAGGGGGGAACCGGCCTTGAGCATCCGTTCCACGATACCGGAGTGCCCGTACCAGGCCGCCCAATGCATGGCCATGCCGCCCAGGAACCCCCGCACCTCGACCGCCGCACCCGCATCCAGCAGGGCGGCCGCCATGGTGTCCAACCCCAGCTCGGCCGCCATGACCAGCGCCGGGGCCTGGCAGTTGTGAATGGGCAGGGAGACGGCGCCGGTCTCACCCGCCAGTTCCGGATGAGCACGGAGGAGTTCCATCGCTGTCGGTTCGTCGCCCTTGCCGATGGCCCTGAAGAATCGCTCGCCTGGCGTCATGGTCTGCTCCATCCATTTGCCCCGATCCCTCAGGAAGTCACCCGGACCCGGCCTTCCTGGTGGTCCTTGAGCAGCTGGACATCGGCGTCCACCATCAGCTTGACCAGGTCCTGAAACCGGGTCTTGGCTTCCCAGCCGAGTTGCTTCCTGGCTTTGGTGGGATCGCCGATCAGCAGGTCCACCTCGGCCGGGCGATAGTAGTTGGGGTCGATTTCCACATACCGCTTGTAGTCGAGGTTGACATGTCCGAAGGCCGCTTCCAGAAACTCGCGCACGCTGTGTGTCTCGCCCGTCGCCACCACGTAGTCGTCGGGCTTTTCCTGCTGCATCATCAGCCACATGGCCTCCACATACTCCTTGGCGTAACCCCAGTCCCGTTTGGCGTCGAGGTTGCCGAGGTACAGCTTCTCTTGAAGCCCCGCCTTGATGTGGGCCACGGCCCGCGTGATCTTGCGCGTCACGAAGGTCTCGCCCCGCCGCGGTGATTCGTGGTTGAAGAGGATCCCGTTGCTGGCGTGCAGGCCATAGGACTCGCGGTAGTTCACCGTGATCCAGAAGGCATACACCTTGGCGCAGCCATAGGGGCTGCGTGGATGGAAGGGCGTCTGTTCGGACTGCGGCACCTCCCGGACCTTGCCGTACATCTCGCTGGAGGATGCCTGGTAGAAACGGGGCTTCAACCCGCTCTCCCGAATCGCTTCCAGCAGCCGGATCGCCCCCGTGGCAGTGATGTCGGTGGTGTATTCCGGGCTGTCGAAGCTGACGCGGACATGGCTCTGGGCGGCCAGGTTATAGACCTCGTCGGGCTGGATGCTTCCCACCAGCCGCGACAATGAGCTGGCGTCGCTCAGGTCGCCGTAGTGCAGCTTGAGATTGGTTTTGAGCGCGTGGGGATCGCTGTAGATGTGCTCCAGGCGTCCGGTGTTGAAGGTGCTGGCACGCCGGATGATGCCGTGCACTTCGTATCCCTTGCTCAGCAACAGCTCCGCAAGATAGGAGCCGTCCTGACCTGTAATGCCGGTGATGAGGGCTTTTTTCGCCATAGGCTAAGAGGCCCACATTCTGTGAGCCCCATCGCGTTGGCAAGCAAAAGTCCCGCGCCCCGGCGCCCCGACCCGGGGCTGAGTGGAAATGACTGATACCTAATTTCTATGCATCCGCAGGGTCGGGAAGGGAGTAAGCATACGTCACTCCCCAGAAGCTACTGAGGAAAGAAGGCTGCGCAGCGGATTGCGACACAAGATGAAACATGGGCGGCCAGAGCACTCTACATCGCACCCTATCGAAGGCCCCACACCCCGCCCCTCTCCCGGCGGGAGAGGCCTTCGACGAGCTCAGTCGAGCGGAGGCCCGTCCTCCGCGCGGAGAGAGGCTGCTGCCCTGATCCCTTCACCCTGGGGTGGCATGCTGTTCCCTCTCCCCTCGGGAGAGGGTCAGGGTGAGGGGCCCGGCAAAAGGACAACATGTTGGTCGTTCCTTTCGGGTAAAGGGTAAGCGCACGGGCAAGAACCTGCGCCACATGCGCCCGGGCCGACTTTGTCAAGCGCCCGGGCCCCCCCGACCCGGCCCTGCGCCTCCAATTGACACTCCCGATGTTTTGTTGTCAGACTTTGCCCCACATGATCAGACCACTTTCCGTCACCGGTATCTTCCTTGCCCGGCCGCTCGCCCTTTTGATCTGGCTCGTCCTGGCCGCTTCGCCTCGGCTCCTCCACGGCCAGGTAAAGGCTGTCCCCAAGTGGGGTGTCTATGAGGAATCGCTGGCCTCCTCCACCCAATACGGCAATCCGCTTCAGCAAGCCGATCTGAGCGCCGTGTTTGTCTCCCCCGCCGGCAAGCGCCATCGGACCTATGGGTTCTGGGATGGCGGCGACACGTGGCGCCTGCGCTTTTCGCCCAACGAATCAGGCCAGTGGACCTTCACCACCGAATGTTCCGACACCGGCAACGCCGGCCTGCACAATCGCAAGGGGACCTTCCTAGTCGCCAACGCGCGTCAGGGACACCGCTTCCACGAGCACGGCCCCGTCCAGGTCTCCCGCGACGGACGCTACTTCGCCCACGACGATGGCACGCCCTTTTTCTGGCTCGCCGACACTGCGTGGAACGGCCCCCTGAAATCCACCGATGAGGAGTGGGCCTTCTACCTTCGCACCCGGCAGCGGCAGAAGTTCAACGCCGTGCAGTGGGTCGCCACGCAATGGCGCGCCAGTCCCTCGGGCGATCGCGACGGCCGGCTGGCCTTCACGGGCCAGGAGGCCATTGAGATCAATCCGGCCTATTTCCAGCAGTTGGACAGGAAGGTGCAGGCGTTGTCGGACGCCGGCTTCCTCAATGTGCCGGTCCTGCTTTGGGCGATCGGCGGCGGGTCCAACCCACGCATCAATCCCGGCTTTTCCCTGCCCGAGGACCAGGCCGTCCGGCTCGCCCGCTACATGGTCGCCCGCTGGCAGGCCTATCCCACGGTCTGGATCCTGCCGGGCGATGGGGATTACCGGGGTGAAAAGTCCATGCGCTGGAAACGCATCGGCTTGGCCGTGTTCGGGAATGTCACCCATAGCCCGGTCATGCTGCATCCAGGCGGCATGCAATGGCACTGGAAGGAGTTTCATGAGGAAAAGTGGCTGGGAGCCATCGGCTACCAAAGCGGCCACGGAGACGAGGAAAACACCCTGCGCTGGATGCTGGAAGGTCCGGCCACCGAGGACTGGACCAAGATGCCCCACCGCCCCTTCATCAACCTCGAACCGCCCTACGAGGATCATATCGCCTACCAATCCAAGAAGCCTCATGACGACGCCAGCGTGCGGCGCGCCATCTACTGGTGCCTCCTCAACACGCCCACCGCCGGCACCAGCTACGGGGCCCATGGCGTCTGGGGGTGGGACGACGGTTCCGGCCCGCCCACGGATCATCCGGGCAGCGGCACGCCTCGCCCCTGGAAGGAGGCGCTCGAGCTGCCTGGGGCCAACCAGATGGCCCACCTCTACGACACCTTCTCCTCAATCGATTTCTGGCGCCTCCGTCCCGCGCCCGTCATCGTGGTCAAGCAACCCGGGACCACCGACCCCGCCCAATACATCGCAGCGGCCAAGACCGATCAGAAGGACCTGTGCGTCGTTTATGTCCCCTCCGTGCGGACCGTGGAGATCAAGCTCAATGCCCTTCCTCCTTCCCCCAACATCACCTGGGTCAATCCTCGCACCGGAGAGCAGAGCCCCGCAGTCGCGGTCGTCACCTCCAACACCTGCCAGTTCCCCACCCCGGCGGAAGGGGATTGGATTCTCCTGATGCGAACGGACAAGCAGCCGGTCGCCGATCCCAACCAGGCCAAAACCGCCGAACAGCCGCCGCAATAGGACAGGCTTCTCAAGTTCAGAATTCCAAGTGCCGAGTGTCGAATTTGGAACTTGAAACTCGCCACTCGGAACTCGCCTCTTGGAACTGGCCACGGTCCGCGGGAAAGGCCGGAACACTCCCATCAACCCGTATGGGTCCGGATCCCTTCATCGCCTCAGGCGAAAATAGCGCTTCGGGGCAAGCGTGCTGACCCGAAAAGGTGAGCTCGCCGTAGGCACCGAATACCAGGTGCCGTGGAGCGAGGTGGCGTGTTGCAGTGTCCAGCCCGTCCCGGGCCACGAGAGTTCCACCTGATTCCCCACCAGCTCGATTTCCAGGTTGGGGATGGCGATTCCCAGTTGGGATGGCTGGACCAGGATTTCCATGGCCAGACCAAACACGACGTCACTGCTGCCGGCTCCCTGTTGGTGCACTTCGGCGGCCACCAGGTTCTCCCCTCCGATCCAGTTCGTCACGACGGTCTCAAAGGGCCCCTCCAGGCCGGCATCCCCAACCACGCGCGTGGCCGTTGTGGATGGCGTGACCGTTCCGGGCGCCATGCCGCTGCGCGCCCACTCCTGTCCGTTGAGGTAGAAGACCACTCCATCATCTATGAGCTGGCGCCAGCGCAGCAGGGCGGTCGGACCCTCGACGTCGGGAGCGAGTCGCTTGCGAAAGTAAAACGCAATCTTGTTGGTGCCGACCGTCAAGGGCGTCCGGATCGGCTCCGGCAGCGCGGCATCTTCCCGGGCCAACACGGAGGGCCCCTCAGGCCAGGAGGCATCGTCATAGCCAAAGGTGGCCCAATCGATGCCCGGATCCTGCCCTCTTTGCTCGTAGCGCCACATCGCATCCATGTCGAACAAGGGAACCACCACCAGGACCGGCACGCTGCCATTGAGAAACGGCTCGGAGAAGACATCACCCGGACGCAGCACATTACTGACGATCAGGCTGTAGTCCGCCTCGATGGCCGGCGCACTCATCCCCAACGCCACCGTCCGATCCCCCTCCAGTACGGCGCTGAGCACTGCCACCTCCTCCCCTGCCGCCATCGGAGCCAGGGAATAGTTTGAGGGGAGAACAGCCGAAGCCGCATCCACAGCCTTGTTGAACCGCACTCGGAGCTGGCCTTCCGGATCGATCTCCGCGCGGGCGGGCACCGGTGGCGCATTCTCCCCGGTCAACACACATTCATCCACACCATACAGGTGCCACTGCCCTCCGTTGCCCCGGAAGCGGATGAACACCGTGACGGCGTCGCCGACGGCCTGCGCTGTGAGCGCGGGGTTGCTGTAGTAGAGATGACTGTAGAGCCGGGGTGTCCAGACAATGCCCGGCGCATCCGGATCCGTCCCGCCGTTCGGATCGATGCCCAGTTGCACGTGGCTGAGGCGGCCGGGATCGTTCCACACGTCATACTTGAACTGATTGTTCTCCCGCATCCAGGTGGAGACCCAGGCGCTGAACGTGTAGCGCTCTCCTGCCACCAGCCCCGGAACTCGCTGCTGCACGTAACTGTCCGGATTGCCACCGCTGATGGCGCCCTGCAGCAGCCAGTTCCCCGCGCGCGGTGGGATGCTGGAAAACCAACTCCCGTCCGAGGTCTTCAGATCCAGGCCGGTGCCCCTGGTCCAACCCGGAATCACGTCGCGCGGGCTGGAGCCCGTTCCCTCCTCGAATCCCGGGTTCTGCAGCAGGTTCTCGCCGGCAGGCATCGTGGTGATGACCACGTCGCGCGAGATGCCTTCGTTCAGTCCTGCGGCTGAGGAGCGCACACGCAGATGATAGAGAGCATGAGCCTGCAGGCCGGTCAGCATCAGGGAATGATCCGTCACCAACCCCTCATCCGACACCAGTCCCGTGTAGGGTGGATGATCCACGGCGAACTCGACACGGCTGTCCGACGGCACATCGGTGGTCCATCTCACCAGGAGGTGGTCGGACCCGCGTTCCGCATCGGGCAGGTCCGGCCCTGCCATGATGCGAACGTGCCCGCGAGCAGCGCTGCCGGAAGAGGCCTCCTCCATCAACGTGCCGGCCAGATCGGTGGTTCCCATGGCCAGGCCGTCGCGATAGGCCGTGCCATGGGGGAACGGATTGGCGCTGTTGACATAGGCGGCATTGAAGGTTCCTCCACCGTCGCGTGTCACTTCGATGTAATAGGTTTCTCCCGCCACCAACGGGCATTCTCCCGGCGCCCACACCACCAGCATTTCCGGGTCGGCCGTCCGGCGCGCCGGCTTCCCCCGCTTGGACGTGCCGACCGCCCCACCGCCGGGTCCGCCTTGATACACCTGCACCGCGTAGGTCGGATCCGATCCGTCGGCCAGCCAGAAGGCCGCACTGATGAGCCCCACCCCGCGTGCAACAAACGATTGGCCCATCCGGGTGACGTTGTTGAAATCACCGCCGCTGCGTCGCGCCGAAAGGTTGGTCAACAACCCGTCGTCGTCGGACATGATGATCAGTCCCAGGTCCCGATCGGGATGGGGCGTCAGTGTGATGCCATCCCCCAGCCACAGGCATCCACCCGGCATGGGGTCGGAATAGTCGGGGCGCGGATCCATCTGCCGCAGCACACCCCCCGTTTGCGGGCTGGCGGTCCTGATGCGGACATAATAGGTCTGGCCGGCGAGGGTGGGCATGTCCCCATACCCGTAGATCAGCCGGTGATCCCCGGCGCTGCTGAAGGACCTCGAAACCCCCACCTGCGGTCCGCCCGGTCCCCCTTCATGCACCGTCAGCGTGTAGCTCGTGCCAAAGGGGGCACGCAGGTAGATCATGCTCACCGGTCCCGTGGCCTCAAACGTCTGGCCAAACTCGTGGTAGCCGGTGTCATCCCAGAACGCCGGATAACCCCACATGGTCGCCTTCAGGCGGAGATCCACGTCGGCAGAACTGCCGTTGACAGGCACGTTGACACCAAAAACGTAAGCCGACCGCCACCACACATCCCACGAGGCCACGTTGTAGGTGCCTGCAGGGAGGTTGCCCATGGAAAAGGCGCCGAACACGTCCGTGTCATCCCCGCCTCCAGGCGTGCCGAGCGTCGTCCCGTTGGCATTGATCGCATACTCGTAATAGCCAACGCCATAGGGATCGGACACATCCCGACGGGCAAACCAGTTGGGATCCCGCACATGCCCGACGAGCGTGCCGCCCCAAACGTCGGCGATGGACAGCCCCCAGGCGATCCACGCGATCAAGCCAATCAGGCCGGACCGGCAGGGAGATCGTGTGGTGAAATTGGGAGCCATGGGAAGCGGGGCCAAGCATGGCAGAAATGAGGCGCCAAGGCGATGAAAACATGCCGACGTCGCCCCGCTTGCACTTCGAAAAAAAGCTGCATATCGGCGGTTGCGCAGGTTTTAATATGCATTACATTGCGCCCATCCACGGAGGACTTCGAGCCAGCGGACTGGCTTGCCCATTTGTCACATTTGCCAAACCCTGATGAGTATGAGGAACCTTTTGATGCGCCCCGGCTTCTGCGCCCTCGGCGCCCTGTCGTTGCTGCTGTCCGTTCATCCCCTTCCCGCAGCGGTATTTCGTTACGCGGGCCAGCTTCCCAATGTGCTGGTCAACGTTTACGGAAACGTCGTCGAGTATCGCATCTTCGATCCGGACAAGGGGCGTTTTGTCGGCAACCGCGAGGCAGGCGCCACCATCAGCGGCCTGCAAAGCAAGGATGGGATCGTCGTTTGGCACGACGGGTCGGTCGTGAAGGCCCGCTTCTATGACCGCAACGTGGGCGGATGGCGCGGGACGCAGGTCGCCAGTGCGACGGTGGAGCAGATGGAAATCCACGACGGCGTGCTGACATGGCGCAACGCCACCCTGGTCAACGCGCTCGTGTTTGACCTCTGCCGCAGTGGCTGGCGCCTCAACCAAACCGCCGTCGTCAACCCAATGAGCCGCCTGCAATCGGAAGCCGGCACGGTCGCATGGATTGCCAATCACACCGTTTACATCCGGGTTTACAACCCGGTCCGGGGCGTCTGGATCGAGGGCCAGGGCACTTCCGCCGCGAATCCCGGCGACCTCCTCAACCAGCAGGGCATCGTGGCCTGGAGCAGCGGCGGTGTGGTGTACCTGCGAACGTATGCCCCGGAACTCGGACGCTTCGTCGTGGCCGAAGTGGATTCCGCCACTCCGGCGGATCTCCAAATCGACACCGGCGTCGTCGCCTGGAAGGCCACCGGACGTGTGTATCTCGCCGCCTATGATCCGATGCTGCAACTCTGGCGTCCGGCCAAGCTCGAGTCCGGCGACGTGACCGGCCTGGCCATCCATGCCAGCACGGTCAGCTATACGGATCCCGAACGGAACTCGGTCCTCCGCGGCTACAGCGTAGAGACGGGCAAGTGGTTTGCCGGCATGACGGTGCCGTTCGCCTCCTTCGGCGCCTCCTCCACCTCCAACGACGCGCCCAAGACCGTTTACTTCTATGACCGTTCCCTCGGTGCTTCCGGATGGGGATGGGACTTTGACGACGGCGAGGTCCGCTTCGAGCGCGCCACGCACCACACTTTCAGCGATGCCTCCACCTATCGCGTGTCGCTGGCCGTGCACGGCCCTCACGGCATGCCCTCCGGTGCGGCCACCGACATCGCTCTGGCCGGTGATGCCATGGGCACCGCCGCCGGAGCCAACGCCGGCACCGGCAACGGGGAGGAATTCCAGCGCCTGGAATCGAGCCGGACCGCCGAGGGCCTTCTCCAGGTCACCATCCACGGAACACCCGGCGACGAAGTGGAACTGCAGGCCTCCGACAACCTGGCCGATTGGGATACCATCGCCGAGCTGAGCAACAGCACCGGCACGCTGATCTACGTCGATCCGGACTCGGCCACCATGCCCCACCGCTACTACCGGTCCAAGGTCGTCAACCCGTAAGGCCTTTCTGACCTCCTCTCCCTTGGCGACACCCCGACATGGAACGTCGGGGTGTTATGCTTTGGGTCTAGGGGTCAGACTTGACTAATTGACTATGAACCGGGTCGGCCCATAGGCAGTTGTTCCCTTGCGGCCGGTTCATAGTCAATTAGTCAAGTCTGACCCCTAGATGACCCCTAGACCCAGGTCCCAAAAAGGATCTTGTGGCCGAAGGACAGGACGCCCAGGTCCACCGCCACATGGCTGATCCACGATCCCGCCAGGGTTTTCTGACGCACGTAAAGCCAGCTCCACAGAACCCCTCCCACCCCCACCAGGCCGCCGAAAAGAATCCCACAGCCCAATGGAAAATACTGCGTCGTGATGATGATGTGGTGTGAGGCAAAGGCGACCCCGGCCAATCCATGGGCGCGCCAGCCGGGGAGCCGCCGTTGCAGTCGCCCAAAGACAAACCACCGCCAGTAATACTCCTCCAGGAAGGAGTGGATGACGGACAGGAACAGCCCAAAGGTCCAATACCATTTCAATACGCCAAGCGGCTCCACCTTGGCCCGGATCTTGTCGGCGCTTCCCTCCACCACCTCGCGAAACGGCGTCTGCCAGGCCAGGCAAAGCAAGCCCACCACCAACAGGCCTGACGCCAACCCAAGCGGCAGCGCCCGCCAGGAATCCGAAGGCCATAGGTCCGCCCAGCGGAACCTGTCTTTCAACACCCATTTCAATGCCAGCACCGGCCAGATCACCTGGAAGACCTTGGTGGAGGAATAGAGGACCTGCGACCAGCCCGCCTCGCTGAAGAGCACGAAGTAGAGCAGCGACGCCACAAAGGGCAGACTCATGGCCAGCACCACCGGCCACCAACGAAAGATCGGAAGCTGGCCCCCTCCCCTGTCCGGATTGGGAACACCACCGGCGCGTTCCCTCATCGTGTCCCTCCACGACGTCGAGTGGAGGCGGGTTTCTTGAGCGCCGCCTCCAGCAACTCATCGACAGTGCCCACCAGTACCAGGCGCAGCTTCTCCCTGGCCTCGGCCCGGATATCCGGCAGGTCTTTTTCGTTCAGCTTGGGAAGCACTACCACCTTGAGTCCTGCGCGCATGGCGGCGAGGCACTTTTCCTTGAGCCCGCCTATCGGCAACACCAGCCCGCGCAACGAAATCTCGCCCGTCATGGCAAGGTCATGGCGCACCGGCTTGTCACAGAACAGACTGGCCAGGGCGGTGAACATGGCGACGCCGGCGGAAGGACCGTCCTTGGGCACGGCCCCGGCCGGAACATGAATATGGAGGTCGAACTTCTGGAAGTCCTCCTCGGAGATGCCCAGCGCCTTGGCCCGGCTGCGCACCAGGCTCAACGCGGCCTGCGCGGATTCCCGCATCACATCACCAATCTGGCCGGTCAACAGGATGTTGCCCTTGCCCGGATACTTGACCGCCTCGACATGCAGCACCTCACCGCCCACCGGCGTCCAGGCCAGCCCCGTCACCACGCCGGGCCGGCTGGTCTTGAGGCGCGTCTCGCGGATGTATTTGGCCGGCCCCAACAATTCCGCCACGAGCGGCCGGGTCACCTGAAGTCCTGCGCGCTTTCCCGCGGCCACGCGGGCCGCCACAGCACGGCAAACCGCGCCGATCTGGCGTTCGAGTTCCCGAACGCCCGCCTCGTGGGTGTAATCATTGATGATGCAGCGCAGGGCGTCGCGGGTGAACCGGCATTGCTTTTCCTTGAGGCCGTTCTCCGCCTGCTGCCGCCCGACCAGGTAGCGCCGGGCGATCTCCAGCTTCTCCCGGTCGGTGTAGCCGGGCAGTTCAATCACTTCCATGCGATCGCGCAGGGCCGGCGGAACCGGGTCCATGTAGTTGGCCGTGGCGATGAAGATGACCTGCGACAGGTCGAACGGCACATCAAGGTAATGATCGACAAAGGTGCTGTTCTGACGCGGATCCAGCACCTCCAGCAGCGCGCTGGCCGGGTCGCCTCGAAAATCGATGCCGAGCTTGTCTATCTCATCCAGCATCATCACCGGGTTGCGGGTGCCCGCATGGCGCAGCTCCTGGATGATGCGTCCGGGCATGGATCCGATATAGGTCCGCCGATGCCCCCGAATTTCCGCCTCGTCCCGCACGCCGCCCAGGCTGAGCCGGCTGAACTTGCGGCCCAACGCGTCGGCAATCGACTGGCCCAGACTGGTCTTGCCCACGCCGGGCGGCCCGATGAAGCAGAGGATCGGGCCGCGCCCGGTCGGGTTGAGCTTGCGCACCGCGAGAAACTCAATGAGCCGGCGCTTGACCTTGTCCAGATCGAAATGATCGCGATCGAGCACCCTCCGGGCCCGCTCCAAATCGAGGTTGTCCTCGCTGAGCCGGTTCCAGGGGAGTTCCGCCATGGTTTCGACATAGCTCACGATGACCGAGAACTCGGGACTGGCCGGCGGGATGATGTCAAGGCGCTTGAGTTCATGTTCCGCCTGCTCCATGACCGCCGGCGGCGGCTCCGCGGCGGTGAGTTGCTCGCGAAGCTGGTCCACCTGCGCCGTGCTGCCCTCCCCCTCCTCGCCCAGTTCACGCTGGATCGCCCGGATCTGCTCGCGCAGGTAGGCCCGGCGCTGCGCATCGGTGAACTGGGAAGCCACATCCTTCTGGATCTTCTGCTGCAACCGGGCGATCTCCAGTTGCGCGGACACGCGCGCCTGCACGGCACGGACGCGCTTGACCACGTCCAGCGTCTCCAGCAAGTCCTGCTTCTGCTCCAGCTCAAGGCTGAGGCTTCCGGCCAGGAAGTCGGCCAGCTGCCCTGGATCCTTGATGTTGGCCACCAGCAACTGGGCCTGCTCGGGAGCCTCGGGACTGAGCCGGATCAGTTCACTCGCCGAATCCTGCAGGGTCTTCACCGTGGCCTTCCACTTGGCGTCCTCGCCGGGGGGAGGGATCGAATGCAACACCTCGATCTCGGCCCGCAGGAAAGGCTCGGCATGCACCACGCTGCGGATGGCAATGCGCTCCAACCCGTGCACCACGGCGATGAGGGTGTCATCCTCCTGGCGGATGAGCTTGAGAATCATGGCGGCCACGCCCACGCCATACAGATCCTTGGCCCCAGGCTCCTCAGCTTCCACATTCCGCTGGGTAAACAGAGCAATGATTTTGCTCTGCGGCAGCGATGCCTCGATCATCTTCCGCGACGCCGGGCGCCCGATGCTCAGGGGCGCCATGGCATCCGGAAAAATCACCGTGTTGCGGACCGGGAGGACAGGCAGGATGGACGGAATTTCGGGCGCCTCCGATTCGGGAGGCGGCGGCGGCAACGCAGGCCGCTCGGGGGAAGGCGTGGGCGCGGGACCACCGGAACCACCCCCCGGCGCGTCCGGCACATCCGGACTTCGCAACACGATGGCGATACGTGGGGGATGAAGCTTCATCAATCGGTCAGGATGGGCAGGTGAATCCAAAGGAGCCCGTTGGTTTGTTCGGCGCGAACCTGGACCGGATCAATCGCCTCGGGAAACTGCACTTCACGGGAAAATCGTCCGTAATCGATCTCCATGGCCAAGGCCTGCACCGGATGCTGATCATCGCAGGGAGGGCCGGGAGCGACGCGCACACCGCGCACGGTCAATCGTCGATGGTCCGCCCGGATCTCGATGGCATCTTGACGAACACCGGCCAGCTCGACGCAGACCACATAGGTGGGGCCGCACCGGTACACGTTGATGGCCGGACTCCATGGATCACTTCCGCGCGAGGGCGGCACATGCAGGCGCGTCAACTCATTGGCCATGGCACCCAGCTCCTGCTGCATGCGAAGCCACCTTCGACGGATATACTCATCCATGTCAGAATCCATGCTCCACCGTGTGGCCCGACACTAAGGAGGCCCCGCCGCGCTGCCAAGCTCCATTCCCCCGGGCGGGCTGATCCCGGGCGCTATTGGAAATGTGGGTGACCCAATGGAATGAGAGTAAGAGCAAGAAACGCCCATCTTGCTCGTACCCTTGATCCGAAAAGAACGACGGACATGTTGTTGTTTTGCCGGGCCCCTCACCCTGACCCTCTCCCGGGGGGAGAGGGAACAGCGAGCCGGGATCGGTGAGAGGGATGAGTGCAGGGGCCTTTCTCCGCGGAGAGGACGGGCCGCCGCTCGACTGAGCTCGTCGAAGGCCTCTCCCGACGGGAGAGGGATGGGGTGAGTGGCCTTTGGCAGGGTGCGATGTAGGGTGCTCTCGTCGCCCCTGTTTCACCTTGTGTCTCAACCCGCAACGGAGCCTTCTTTCCCCAGTCGCATCTGGGGAATGAATTACTCTTGCTCCATTCATACACCTGCACCTGCATGGCATGGAACGACCAGCCACTTGAATCACACCCGACCGGTCCAGGCCGTTACTTGCGGGGATCAAAGGCGGACTTCGCCGCCAGTTGCTCCCAAAGCTTGCGTTCCTCTTCCCCGATCTGCTTGGGGACTGAAATCGACACCACCACGAAGAGATCGCCGCGCGCTCCCTTCGGGCCCGTCGGCAAGCCCCGCCCACGTATGCGGAGTTGCTGGCCCGAGACCGTGCCAGGCGGGATGCGGACCGACACGGGCGATTCCAAGGTGGGTATGGCAAGCGTGCAGCCCAACACCGCTTCCCACGGAGCCAGGTCCAGATCGTGGTAGAGATGACCGCCTTTGACCCTGAAATCGGGATGCCGCGCCAGGCGCACAATCAGGAAGAGATCCCCCGGCTCGCCACCGTCATGGCCGGCCCCTCCTCGTCCCGCCACCCGGATTCTCTGGCCGTCCCGAACCCCGGCGGGAATCCGCACACGCAACGAATGCTTGCCCGCCTTTCCTGCCGCGGGGTCCCGGCGCTCCATCGATATGACCCGTTCGGCTCCATTCACCGCCTCGTGCAGGGTGACCAACAGGTCCCCTTCAATGTCCGCTCCGCGTCGCGAAGCCCGGGCGCCTCGAAAGACCTCCCCCTCGCCACCCGCCCCGAACGGGCCGCCCTCACCGAAATGGCCCCCTCCGAAAAAGCGCTCGAAGAAGTCACTGAATCCCGTGCCGCCGAACTCAAACTCAAAGGCCTGGCCGCCGTCGGTGCGGAAGCCGCGGCCACGCGGCCCCTCAAACCCGGGCGGGGGGCGAAACTGCTGGCCATGCTTCCAGTTGGCGCCCAGCGTGTCATAACGCCGCCGCTTCTCCGGATCGCCCAGCACTTCGTAGGCCTCGTTGATCTCCTTGAACCTGGCCTCCGCCGTGGTCTTGTCCTTGGCCACGTCGGGATGATGCTGGCGCGCCAGCTTGCGAAACGCCTTCTTGATCGCCTCATCGGAGGCGTTCCGTTCAACACCCAGGGTCTTGTAATAGTCCTTGAACTCCATGGGCAGCCGCGTCCTGGTCAGGCCGCATGAGCTTGGTCCACCGGCAGGGCGGTGGCCTCAAACTGCAATCCGCCCTCCTTGCAGTCCACCGTGACCCGCTGGTTGTCCGTGACCTCGCCCGCCAGCAGTTTGCGCGACAAGGGGGTCTCCACCTGGCGCTGCAAAAAGCGCTTCAACGGCCGCGCGCCATAGACCGGATCGTAGCCCTCCCTCGCCACATGGTCCTTGGCGGCGTCCGTCAACTCGATCTGTATGTGGCGCTCCGCCAGGCGATGCTGCAGCAACGCCAACTGCAGGTCCACGATCCGCTTGATCTCGGCCAGGGTCAGCGGCTTGAAAAGCACCAGCTCGTCCACGCGGTTGAGAAACTCCGGACGGAACCCGGCCCGCAACTCCGCCATGACGCGCTTGCGCACGCCTTCACTGATTTCCCCCGACTCGCCCGCGTTCTCGAGGAGATGAGGGCTGCCGATGTTGGAGGTCATGATGATGAGCGTGTTCTTGAAATCGACCGTCCTTCCCTGGCTGTCGGTCAACCGCCCGTCATCCAGAATCTGCAGCAGGACGTTGAACACGTCGTGGTGGGCCTTCTCGATCTCGTCGAAGAGAATGACCGAGTAGGGCTTGCGCCGGACGGACTCGGTGAGCTGCCCGCCTTCCTCATACCCGACATATCCGGGAGGGGCGCCGATGAGGCGGGCCACGGCATGCTTCTCCATGTATTCGCTCATGTCGATGCGCACCATGTTGTCCTCGCTGTCGAACAGGCTTTCGGCCAACGCGCGGGCCAGCTCGGTTTTGCCCACGCCGGTGGGGCCGAGAAAGATGAAGGAACCGATCGGCCGCTTGGGATCCTTGAGCCCGGAACGGGCGCGGATGACCGAGTCGGTGACGGCCTGGACGGCTTCGTCCTGGCCCACCACCCTTTCGTGGAGGATGTGGTCCAGGCGCAGAAGCTTCTCCTTCTCCCCTTCCAGAAGCCTGGAGACGGGCACCCCGGTCCAGCGGGCCACCACTTCGGCCACCTCGTCGGCCGTGACCTCTTCCTGCAGGAGCCGCCGTCCGTTGCCGGCGCCGGACTCGTCGCCGTGGATGCGGGCCTGGGCGTCGGCGAGCTGCCTCTCCAACTGGGGCAGCCGGCCGTATTGCAGTTCCGCCACGCGCCCCAGATCGCCCTTGCGCTGGGCCTGCTCCATGTCGTGGCGCGTCAATTCCACCGCCTCGCGCAGCTTCTGCGCGTCGTCGATGGCGCGCTTCTCGCCTTCCCACTGGGCTTTGAGGGCATCCCGCTCACTCCGCAGGTTGGCCAGGTCCTTCTCCAACGCCGCCAACCGGTCCCGGGAAGCGCGGTCCTTCTCCTTGCGCAGCGCCTCCTTCTCCACCTCGAGCTGGATCAGCCGCCGCTCCAGGCCCTCCAGTTCCTCGGGCATGCTCTCCATCTCGGTGCGCAGCTTGGCGCCCGCCTCGTCCACCAGGTCGATGGCCTTGTCCGGCAGGAACCGGTCCGAAATGTAGCGATGGGAAAGCTGGGCCGCCGCGACCAGCGCCGCGTCCTGGATGCGGACCCCGTGGTGCAGTTCATAGCGTTCCCGAAGGCCGCGCAGGATGGAAATGGTGTCCTCGACCGAAGGTTCCACGACCAGCACGGGCTGGAAGCGCCGCTCCAGGGCGGCGTCCTTCTCGACGTGCTTCCGATACTCGTCCAGCGTCGTCGCGCCGATGCAATGCAGTTCACCCCGCGCCAGCATCGGCTTGAGCATGTTGCCGGCGTCCATCGCCCCCTCCGCCTTGCCCGCGCCCACCATGGTGTGGATCTCGTCGATGAAGAGGATGATCTGTCCTTCCGAACGGGTGATTTCCTGGAGGACCGCCTTGAGCCTTTCCTCAAATTCCCCGCGGAACTTGGCGCCGGCAATTAAGGCGCCCATGTCCAGGGCGATGAGCCGCTTTTCCTTCAGGCTATCCGGGACATCCCCCGCCACGATGCGGCGGGCCAGCCCCTCGACGATGGCGGTTTTGCCCACACCGGGCTCGCCGATCAGGACCGGGTTGTTCTTGGTGCGGCGCGAGAGCACCTGGACGCAGCGGCGGATCTCCGCATCGCGCCCGATGACCGGATCGATCCGGTTCTGCTGCGCAAGCTTGGTCAGGTCGCGCCCGTATTTCTCCAGCGCCTCATAGGTGGCCTCCGGATTGGCACTGGTCACCCGCTGGTGCCCGCGCACCTCGGTGAGGGCCTTGAGGAAACCCTGGCGCTGCAAGTTCAGCTCCTTGAACACGCGACCCACCCCGCTGGAGGCCGGCTCGCCAAACATGGCCAGGACCAGATGCTCCACGCTCACGTAATCGTCCTTGAGCCGGCGAGCCTCATCCTGGGCCTTGACCAGCAACCCGTTCAGGCGCTGCGTCACGTAAAGGCCCTGCCCCGTGGTCGTGTCGCCCGAGACCCTGGGCAGCTTGGCCAGCTCCTGCTCGGTCTTGGTCCGAACCAGGTCCGGCGCCACGCCGGACTTCTCCACGAGGCTCGAAATGAGTCCGCCTTCCTGATCCAGCAAGGCCAGCAGCACATGCTCCACGTCCACCGCCTGATGCTGATGGCGCGTGGCGATCGCCTGCGCCTCCATCATGGCGGACTGGGATTTCTCGGTGAATTTGTTCAGGTCCATAACATCGTCCCTTTCCATCTCGGCCGCCCATCGGGCGGCGGTTTAGCGAGCCTCGGGTTCAATCAACACATAGCGGCTGGCTTCAAGCGTCCAGACATGGAGCAACACCGGGTCGTTGCCGGCCTTGCGGTTGAGGTCCAACACCTCCCGGGGACTGGTGGTCTTGTTGCGGTTCAGGCTCAGGATCACATGTCCCCCCCGGAGCCCCGCTTCGTAGGCGGCCGAAGTCTCGGCCACCTCCTTGACCAGCACGCCCTCCTCCCGGCTCGGCACGCCAAACTGGTTGCGTGCCTCCGAGGTCAACTCCCCCACCTCCACACCCTCCAGGGCGCCGCCCAACACCTCAGGCTCGGCCGGGCGACGGCTGGAGCCCGGCCGCAGGTCGTCGGGCGACAACAGGTCCAGCTCAACCTTGAATTCCTTGCGTTCACCCTCCCGGATCATCCCCATCGTCACTTCGGTGCCAGGGCGGATCTGGGCGACCTTGAAGCGCAAGTCGCGGCTGTCCTTGATCGCCTCCCCATTCAAGGTCACAATCACGTCGCCCTCCTGGACGCCGGCCTTTTCGGCGGGGCTCTCCGCAATCACGCCACCCACCAACGCACCCTGTTCGTCGTCCAGCTTGAACATCCGGGCCAGACCGGGCGTGACCGGCTGGATGTAAACCCCCAGGTATCCGCGGCTCATCTTGCCTTCGCTGACAATGCGACCCAGAACGGTGCGGGCCAGGTTGATCGGAACCGCAAACCCGATGCCCTGGTTGCCGCCGGTCCGGCTCAGGATGGCGGTGTTGATGCCCACCAGCCGGCCCTGGGCGTCAATCATCGCGCCGCCGGAGTTGCCCGGATTGATCGAGGCATCGGTCTGAATGAAATCCTCATAGTCCACCAGGCCCATGCCGCGCTCCTTGGCGCTGACAATCCCCACCGTGACAGCCTGGCCAACGCCGAACGGATTGCCGATCGCCAGCACCGTGTCCCCGATCTCCAGGAGATCACTGTCCGACATGGTGGCCGCCGGCAGATCCGCGTCCTCGATCTTCAGCACCGCAATGTCCGTCTGCGGATCGCTGCCCACTACCTGCGCATCGTATTCCTTCCGGGAACTGGGAATCGCCACCTTGATCTCGTCCGCCCCTTCCACGACGTGATGATTGGTCAGAAGATAGCCGTCCCGAGTGACAATCACGGCCGAACCGAGGTTGGACTCCCGCCGCATCCGCGGCTGGGACTCGCGCGGCCCGGACGGCTCGGGAAAAAAGAAACGCAGGATGGGATCCTGGGAAAAGGGATTGGCACCCAGGCCGAATCGCTGCTCCACCATCTTCGTGGTGTAGATGTTGACGACGCTCGGGGAGACCTTCTTGATGACCGGGGCGTAGCTTGTGGACTGCTTCACCGCGGGTTCCAGGGGGGACGTGTCCACCTGCAGATCCAATTCCGGCGCGGCGCCACCCAGGACGCCGGCCAACAAGCCCGCCCCCGCCAGGCCCGCCATCCAGGAGCCGCTGTGGCGCGGTTCACAATGAGATTTGGTTCGGTGTTTCATACTGCTACCAGCATTGACCAAAAACCGGCCGGCACGAAATCAAATTCAGCGGACTCCAAACAAGACGCCCCCGGCCCCACGGGGCCGGGGGCGCTGACCAACACAGGGAGCGCTTAGCCCACCTTGACATCAATCGACTTGGGCTTGGCCTTCTCGGACTTGGCGAGGTGCACCTTGAGCACCCCATCCTTGAAGTCCGCGTTCACCTTGCCGCCGTCGGCGTCCTCGGGCAGCGTGAAGCTGCGGGTGAAGGTGCCGTAGGCGCGCTCGACGCGGTGATAACGCTTGCCCTTCTCCTCCTTCTCGAAGCGCCTCTCGCCCGTGATGTTGAGCACACCGTTCTCCACCGTCACCTTGAGGTCCTCCTTCTTCACCTCGGGCAATTCGGCCGTGATGAGGTACTCCTTCTCGTCCTCCGTGATGTCCACCAGCGGAGACCATTCGGTCAGCCTCATCTTCTCCTGGCCTTCGCCCTTTTCCTGGCGCGGCCATCGCCCCCAATCCGTCCGGATCAGCCCGCTGAGCCGATCCTGCAGTTCTTCCATCTCTTTGAAGGGATCCCAATTGCGGGTCCAACGAGTCAAACTAGTCATGTTCAGTTCTACCTTTCTATGGCGGTTAAATTGCTTGTGTTCCCCTCTCGACCAGCCGCCACCAGTCGAACCCTTCTCTTCCAGAGCATCAATGCCCTCGCATCACTGCTCCCTTCCTTCATTAACATTAGAAATGCCAACCCCTCCCGTCCATTCAATACACTCACCATGAATTGCTTACGGAGTTCCCTTTGCTTGCTCTCTTGAGACATGTTGAGCCTAATTGTCCCATCTGATGCGCTGATTGTCCCACTTTATCTGATGTGTCACCCTGGCTCTCACGGGGGGAGAGGCCTTCGACGAGCTCAGTCGAGCGGAGACTCGTCTTCCGCGCGGAGAGAGGCTGAATTCCTGATTCTTCACCCTGGGGTGGCATGCTGTTCCCTCTCCCCCTGGGAGAGGGTCAGGGTGAGGGGCCCGGCAAAACAACACCATGTGGGTCGTTCTTTTCGGGTAAAGGGCAAGAGCAAGATGAAGCCGGCAAGTCTGATGGCGACAACGCCTCGACTCGCCGACTTGGTCAGCAGCCCTCATCCTGGCCCCCGAAATTGGTGCTGGCTAGGAGCCAGACAAAGGGCTAGTACGGAAACATGCAAACCTCCGTGGAAACCATATGTCCCTTCTGCGGCCAGACCTTCGTTCTCGAAATCGACCCCTCCATTTCCGATCAGGAAGTCATTTCAGATTGCGAGGTCTGTTGTCATCCGCTGGCCATTCACCTGAGCCTGGTCGATGCCGAAATTCTGAGCTTGGATGTGCGCCCCGGTTGAGGAACTGTGGGGCCCCGTATGAATCATGATTACATCTTGTGGGGCTTCAGCGTTCTGCTGGTGGCGGGCGGCCTGATGGGATTCCTCAAGGCCAAAAGCCGCATCTCCCTGCTCACCTCCCTGGTCTTTGCCCTTCTGCTCGGCCTTTGCGCCATGGACGTCTTCACCTGGGAGTACATGGATGACATGGTGCTCATGATCCTCGTCCTCTTCTTCGGCATGCGCTTCGCCAAAACCAAAAAGTTCATGCCCGGCGGGTTGATGGCGGTTCTTTCCATCGTGACGCTCGCCCTGCTGCACCTGACCTGACCTGGCGTCGGGGCCGACGCGCGTGCAATCCGGGCTTCCCATCTGGCAGATCAAAGACCCACTGGTGGCCGCCCTGCGCGAGGGCACCCGGTTGGTGCTGGTGGCGCCGACCGGTTCCGGGAAATCCACACAGGTTCCCCAGATCCTCCTGGATGAATCCCTGGCTCAAGGTCATCGGATCGTCGTGTTGCAACCGCGCCGGGTCGCCGCGCGGGCCCTGGCTGCGCGCGTGGCTTGGGAACGCAAGGTCCCCCTCGGCGGTGAGGTCGGCTATCAAGTCCGCTTCGATGATCGTACGGGTGAAGGCACGAAGATCAGCTTTGTCACCGAGGGCATCCTCACCCGGTGGTTGCAGGGCACACCCAACCTCCCGCGCATCGGGGCGGTGGTCTTCGACGAGTTTCACGAGCGCAATGTGCTGAGCGATGTGGCGCTGGCCCTCTGCAAGCGCCTGCAGGCCTCCACCCGCCCCGACCTGCTTCTTGTCGTGATGTCCGCCACGCTGGACGCCGGACCCGTGGCGGCCTATCTGGATGGGTGTCCCATTCTGACTTCGGAAGGCCGCAACTTTCCGGTGACCATCCGCTACCAGGAACGCCTGGAGCGCCGCCCGGCCCCGGAGATGGCCGTGGAAGCGGTGGCGCGCATCATCCAATCGAGCCTGGAGGGGGACATCCTGGTCTTCATGCCGGGCATGGGGGAGATTCAGGCCACCCTGCAGGGCCTCAAGTCCGCGCGCCTCGCGGAACCCCTGGCCTTGATTCCCCTGCATGGAGACCTTCCCCCCGAGGCCCAGGATCTGGCTTTCCAGCCGCAGGATCGCCGCAAGGTGGTGATCGCCACCAACGTCGCGGAAACATCGGTCACCATCGAGGGCATACGGCACGTCGTGGACAGCGGGCTGGCCAGGGTGGCACGGTTCGACGCCGAACGCGGCCTGGCCACGCTCCAGATCGAACCCATCAGCCGCTCGTCGGCCGACCAGCGGGCCGGGCGCGCCGGCCGCACGGCGCCGGGAACCTGTCATCGGCTCTGGACGGAAAGCGGTCAGTTGAACCGTGCGGAGCGCAACACGCCCGAGATCCGGCGCGCCGACCTGGCGGAAGTCATCCTGCTCCTGCACGCCCTGCATATCCGGGAGGCGGTGAAGTTTGATTGGCTGGATGGCCCGGACCCCGCCGCGGTGGAACGTGCGGAGCATCTTCTGGCGCTGTTGGGCGCCTGGTCGCCCCAGTCCGGGGAACTGACGCCCCTTGGGCATCAGATGCGGCGCCTGCCCATGCATCCCCGTTTCTCGCGCCTGCTGGTCGAGGCGGCGCGTTTGGGTTGTGTCCATCCGGCCGCCTTGTGCGCCGCCCTGGTCAGTGGACGCGACCTCCTCGTGCGGGCCGCCAAGGGAGACGCGCAGGTGGCCAAGGTTCGCGAGGACTTTGAAGTGTCGGACCGGTCGGATTTTCTCACCTTGATGGAAGCCTTCGGGTATGCGCGCGATCATGGCTTCGCACTGGATCCATGCCGTCAGGCGGGCATCCACGCGCAAACCGCGCGTGCGGTGGAACAAACCTGGCAACAGTTCGTTCATCTGGCGGAAAAGCATCTTGACGCCCCGAAGGCTCAAGTGACCACTGGCCATCACACCACGGCGTTGCTGCAGTGCATCACCGCCGGCTTCATCGACCAGCTTTGCCGTCGCCGCGACGAGGGCTCCCTGGAATGCGATCTGGCAGAAGGGCGCCATGGAACGCTGGCCCGCGAAAGTGTGGTCCGGAATGCTCCCCTTCTGGTCGCGGCCAGCATTCGCGAGGTGGACACGCGAGGCGCTCGCAACCTAACGCTCCTTAGTCTGGCCACCGCCGTGGAACCTGCCTGGCTGGAGTCCCTCTTTCCCCATCTGGTCAACGAGCAGGTGCTGCACGAATTCGACCGCCACCACAAACGTGTGGCCGCCCTGGCCCAGAAGCGCTTTCGCGACCTGGTCATCAGCCAGCAGCACCTGCCGGAAGTCGAGCCTCAGGCGGCCGGGCGATGCCTGGCACGCGCGCATCTGGAGGGCCTCTTCGCACTGCCGCAGTTCCGCCACGACCTCAAGCAGTTCGTGGCGCGTGTCAACTTTCTCTCCGCGGCGGCACCCGAGTGGGAGTTTCCCCCCTTCAACGCGGCCGCCCTGGAGTCCCGGCTGGCGGAGGCTTTGCGCGGATGCCGGCTGGTGAAGGAGGCGCAGGAGCGTTCGTTGGAGAAGCCCCTCCGTGCCCACCTCGCACCGGAGCAACGGGAATGGCTGGATGAACTGGCTCCGGAGTCGGTCTCCTGGCCGGATGGGCGACGGTTGAAACTGCTTTACCCTGACTCACCCAGGGACAAGCAGGGCGACTTGGCGCCGCCGGAAATCCAGGTGCGACTGCACGAATGTTTCCCGTTGCGGGAGCACCCGACCATCGTGGAGGGAAAGGTGGCGGTGAAACTGTGGCTCGGGGCGCCCAACGGCAAGCGGCTTGAGTCCACCACCGACTGGCCGCACTTCAAGGCGCGCGTCTATCCCGGGCTCAAGGCCAACCTGCAACGCAAGTTCCCCGGCGTGGCCTGGATCTAGCCCCGCGCCTCCGGATCCTCGTCCAGCGCCAGTTGGGGCGGAGGATGCGCCTCCAGGGGAAACTGCCCCGATTGAAACTGCGCCATGCGTTCCCCCCACGCGCGTTCCAGTTCGAGGATCCGGCTCACGTCGAGACCTTCGTAGTGGTCGCCATATCTGCCCAGGTAACCGGTGGACAACGCGAGCAGTTTCGCGGCGGGTTGGGGGCGGCCTTTCTGCATGTGCACGAACGCGCCGGCCAGTTGGATCAGCCCCTTGTAGAAATCGCCGGAGGCGCCCTTGCGGCATCCCAGCCAAAGTTCCTCGAGCACGTCATGCGCCTCGTAGAACCATTGCCGGTTGAAGCAGGCGAAGTAGCCGAGGTAATGGGCGTCCCTTGACTGCCCCTGACAACCTGCGATCAACTCCTCAATCCTGGCGCTCTTGTGGCTCACGCGCCGACCATACCGCCAAGGGCCGCCCCGCGGGAAGGCGGAAGCCGCCGCGTCGAGAATCCTCGCCTCGTTCTTAAGGCGTGATGACAAGTGGATGACCCGGCAGATTAGGAGCAAGAGGTGCTCCCTGCTCTCACCCTTTACCCGAAAAGAACGACCAACATGTTGTCGTTTTGCCGGGCCCCTCACCCCGGCCCTCTCCCGGCGGGAGAGGGAGTATCGTCTTCCGCACGGAGAAAGGCTTCCGATCTGAGCCCGTCTCCTCCACGGGGCTTGCGGCTCCCTCTCCCTGCGGGAGAGGGTTTGGAGTGAGGGGCCTTTGATGGGGTGCGTTGTAGGGTGCTCTCCTCGCCCATGCTTCTCCTTGCCACGCAACCCGCTGCGGAGCCTTCCTTTCCCGGCAGCGTCTTGGGCATGACTTACTCTTACTCTGTTCCTAAACCAGGTGCTGAATGGCATTCCATGCATCACTCATTTCCCATCACACCCGCGTGAATAAGTCGCCCCATTTTCACTTTGAAATGGAACCCGCGCCGGCCGTATCCTCCGCGCATGGCAAAACCAGCATTGGGTCGGGGATTGGGCGCGTTGTTGGGCGGCTCCCCGTCCGCGGCCCAGCGCCATTCCACCACGGCGCCGCACGAGACGGCGGACATCCCGGAGGCGGACGGCGGGCGCGTGCTTCATGTGCGTCTGGATCAAATCCGGCCCTGCACCCTGCAGCCGCGCCAGGAGTTTTCCGAGGAGTCCCTCAAGGAACTGGCCGACTCGATCCGCGAACAAGGCATTCTGCAGCCGCTCATTGTCCGGCGCCGCGGGGATCATTTTGAGTTGATCGCCGGGGAACGCCGCTGGCGCGCCGCCCAACAGATCCAGTTGGAGCAGGTCCCGATCATTGTGCGGGAAGCCGACGACCAAAAGGTCCTGGAGCTGGCGCTCATCGAGAACCTGCAACGGGACAACCTCAATCCCATGGAAGAGGCGCGCGGCTATTCCCAACTCATGGATCAGTTCCAGCTCCGGCAGGAGGACGTGGCCACACGCGTCGGAAAGAGCCGCGCGGCCGTGGCCAACGCGTTGCGGCTGCTCAAGCTTCCCGAGACCATTCAGGCCTTTGTTCGGGACCGTCGCCTTTCGGTTGGTCATGCCAAGGTCATACTCGGCCTGGCGGGAGAGGACTCCCAGAGCCTGGCCGCGGAGAAGGTCCTCAAGGGCGGCCTCAACGTGCGGCAGACCGAGGAACTGGTGGCGCACCTGGCCGGGGAAGACGCCTCGACCACGCGCGGCAAGCCCGGCTCCAAGGGACGCGGCCCCGCCGCCGCGGCCGCGCAGGCTTCCGACCTGGAAGGGAAACTGCGCGAGCATTTCGGCACCAAGGTCCACCTCCAGTACCAACAGGGCAAAGGCCATGTGCAGGTCCGCTTCTACAGCGACGAAGACCTGGAGCGCATCCTGGGCTTGATGGGCGTGGACACCGAGTAGCTCATCGCCCCTCCTTCGCCCGCTGCCGCGGGCTTCGGAGGGCAGGCCCATTCGCCCACTCGCCACTCGCCATTCGTCACTTGCCACTCACCCACTCGCCCATTCCCCATGCACCACGAGGAAACCCGCGAACACTGCGCCGCCACGCTGCTCTCCGCCATCGGGCGGGTCAGCCAACTCAAGGCCTTCATCGGGCTGGACGGCTTTGTCGATGAGATCGTCCACGTGGTGGACAAGCGGGACAACGCCGAGTCCTATCATCGCCTCAAGACGATGGCCGCGCTGGGCAAGCGCATTGCCGACGCCGCCGGGCGCAGCACCAACATCGAGCTGGTCACACAGAGAACCAAGCTCGGCGGCAACGGACCGATCATGGCCAACGCTCTGGCGCGCCTGGGCATCAAGGTCACTTACCTCGGCGCGCTCGGATACCCCAACCTGCACCCGGTCTTCAACGAGTTCGCCCAGCGCGCCGAGGTGCACAGCATCGCCGACCCCGGCAACACCAATGCCCTCGAGTTCAACGACGGCAAGCTCATGCTGACCAAGTCGGCCCATTACAGCGAGATCACCTGGCCCACCATCCAGGCCCGCTTCGGCCATGACCGATTCGTGGACTGCTTCTCCCACTCGGACCTGGTCGGGTTCGTCAACTGGACGATGATCCCCTACATGAGCGACCTGTGGGAGGCGCTGCTCCAGGAGGTCTGCCCGTCCATCGGGCGCCCGCGTCATGCCATCTTTTTTGACCTGGCCGATCCCGCCAAGCGGAACAAGGACGACCTGGTCCGAGCGCTGGGCCTGATCGAGCGCTTCAACCGCCATTTCAAGGTGGTGCTGGGTCTGAACGAGAAGGAGGCCTGCGAAGTGGGCGTCGTGCTGGGCCTGGACGCCGCGGACCAGTCCGAGGCCGGCCTGGAAGCGCTGGGCCGCGGCATTCAACAAGTCGTGCCGGTCGCCAACCTGGTCATCCACCCGGTCACCTACGCACTGGCCTTCACCGACGGCCACGTCTCGCGTGCCGATGGCCCCTACGTGGAAAAACCCCTCATCACGACCGGGGCCGGGGATCATTTCAACTCCGGCTATTGCCTGGGCAAACTCCTGGGCCTCGAGGACGACCAATGCCTCCTCATCGGCGTCTCCACCAGCGGCTACTACGTCCGCAACGCCCGCAGCCCCAGCATCGAGGACCTCGCCTCCATGCTGCGCGACTGGCCCAAACCGGGTTGACCCAATTGAGTAAGAGTAGGAGTTAGAGCTGGAAGTGCACATCTTGCTCTTACTCCTGCTCTTGCTCCTACTCCCTTCATCATCCTGCACCTGCATGGCCTTCAACCCTCACCCATTTCCCATCACGCCCGCTATCCCATCCCCCTCAACACTTCCCTTCGCAAAGTCCGCCCGATCCCCTACACTCTTGCCCGCATGAGCTTGCCCATTGTCCGCTACGGCCACCCGGTGCTGCGCCAGAAAGGCGCCTCGATCGCCTCGATTGACGCCGGCATCAAGAAGCTGATTGATGACATGTTCGACACGATGTATGGGGCGGCGGGGATTGGCCTGGCGGCGCAGCAGATCGGCCAGGCCCTCCAACTCACGGTCATCGATGTTCGCGAGGTCGCCGATCGGCCTTCCACCCTGGAAATCGACGGCCTGCCGGCCGAGGTCGAACGCATCATGCCTCTGGTCCTGATCAATCCGGAGATCAAACCCGTGGGCGATCCGGCCACGGGACCGGAGGGTTGCCTGAGTTTTCCCGATATCTACGCCGACATCACCCGTCCCGAAAGCGTGGAGGTCAAGGCGCTCAATAAGGAGGGGGAATCGATCGCCTTCAAGGCGGGCGGCCTGTTGGCCCGCGCGATCCAGCACGAGGTGGATCACCTCAACGGCATCCTCTTCATTGATCGCATGACCAGCACGGTGAAGGAGGAATGGAAGCCGGAACTGGAAGTCATGCGAGAGGAAACGCAGAAGCGGCTGAAGCAGGAAAAGTGAAGGATGGAGAATGCGGCGGGCGCCCGTGCGCTACTCCGCCTGCTTCAGGGGCCAGCCCGCCTCCACCAGCCCCTTGAACCCTCCGATCAGGGAGGCCACCTGGGTGTAGCCCATGCGTTGGGCGACGTGGGCGGTGAGCACCGACCGATAGCCGCCGCCGCAATACATGATCAGCTCCGTGGCCTTGTCCGGAAAGCGGGCCTCCAGGTCGCGCTCGAGAACGCCCTTGCCCAGATGATGCGCCTCCACCGCGTGTCCCTTGAGCCATTCATGATCCTCCCGCACATCCAGAAGCACGGCGTTGCCGTTGGCGGCCATGCGTTCACGCGCTTCCTGCCAGGTGATCTCACGCACGCTGGAGCGCAGGTCATTGACGAGTTTCAGGAATCCGGGCGAATGCTGCATGGGAAAGGGGGAAGATGTTATTGGGGGGCAGTCTGGAGCACTTCGAAGAGGTGGCGCAACTCAGGTTCAATGTCGCTGGGCCGGGCCACCGTGCGCGAGATCTCTCCACGGATCACGTCCCCAAAGCGCTGCCGCATGCGGTGCACCGCGACGGCAATGGCGCTGGGCGACATCGACAGGGCCCGGGCGACCTCGGAGTAGTCCCCGGATCCGGCCACCTCGGAGAGAAAGGGCTGGAGTGCGTGGAACAATTCAGACTTGCCCGCCTCCCGGTACTCCTGCTCGAGGGCATGACGGGCCTGGTCCACCACGGTCCGGGCCCAGCGCTGTTCGAAGAGCGTCTCCGGGGAAACATCGGTGGCCGGCTCGAGCTGGTAGCGATCCTCGGCGGCCTGCTCATCCAGGGAGATGAGCTTGCTGCCTCCACCGCGCTTGGCGGCCTGGCGGTAGTCGCGTTCGTTGGAGAGGAAATGATTGAGGGCGGCGAGGAGGAAGGAACGGAACTTGCCCTTGCGACGGTCCACCGCGCCCAGATAGTTCTTTTCCAGCACCTGAAAAAAGAAGGCCTGGGTCAGGTCCTCCGCGTCCTCCGCCTTGTAGCCGCGCCGGCGCACGTACACGTAGAGCGGGTACCAATAGGATTGGCACAGGGTCTCCAGCGCCGCTCGTGATTGCGCTTCGTTCTCCCCCTGCGCCCGGGCGAGGTTGGACCATGAGGTGGTGCCGAACCATTCCTTCCGCTCAATGCCCACCGGTTGTAAAGGATCGATGTCTGCCATAACGCGCCTGATAAATGCGCTGCGTTCGGGAATCCAACCGTGTTCTTGCCGAGCCCTTGATTCCAACCAGAATCCTTGCCTGAATCACCGCCCCTTTGCGAGTCATTAATTGCAATTTGTCCGGGACCCCCAGGGCGCTTGACAAAGTCGGCACGGGCGCCTGTGGCGCAGGTTCTTGCTCTTGCTCCTACCCCCATCCTTTACCCGAAAAGAACCACCCACATGTTGTCGTTTTGCAGGGGCCCCTCACCCTGACCCTCTCCCGCGGGGAGAGGGAACAGCATGCCACCCCAGGGTGAAGGGATCAGGGCAGCAGCCTCTCTCCGCGCGGAGGACGGGTCTCCGCTCGACTGAGCTCGTCGAAGGCCTCTCCCGGCGGGAGAGGGCTGGGGTGAGGGGCCTTTGATGGGGTGCGATGCAGAGTGCTCTCCTCGCCCATGTTTTACCTTGTGGCCCAACCCGCTGCGCAGCCTTCTTTCCCCAGCAGCGTCTGGGGAAAGACTTACTCCTACTCTTTCTCCTACTCCATTGGGTCACCCACTTTGAATCACGCCCCCCCCATCCGCCGGCCCGCCCCCATCTGAAAGGGCCTCCTGCAGCCTGGCCAAGTCCGCCTCCAGGACCGCCGCCGACGCATACCGCCGCCTGACGTCGTGGTCGCAGGCCCGGCCCAGAATGCGGTTGAATTCACGCCGGAAATCCACCTGCCTCCCCTCGAAATAGCCCGTGGGCATCTCCGGGAACAGATCCGCCTCCAGTCCCGTGCTCGCCTCATACAGCACCTTGCCCAGGCTGTAGAGGTCGGCCGCGGGCGTGCCCGGACCCTCCGGCGCCATGTAGGCCGCAGTGCCCACCATGGTGACATCCTTCCCCGCCTTGGCCACATGCGTGACCAGGCCGATGTCCGCGAACTTCGGCTCGCCGTGCACATAAATGATGTTCGCCGGCTTGATGTCCCTATGAATGAGTTCGTGCCCGTGCAGATGCGCCAGCGCCTGGCAGAGCGAACGACCCAGCGCCATGCAGCGTTCCAACGACAGCTTCCCTTCCCGCTTGAGCAATCCGGCCAGCGTCAGCGGCTCGTAACGGTCTTCGTCAATGTCCGCCCCGGTGACCCCATCATCAGCCGTTTCCATGATGTAAAAGAAAAAGCCCTCCCGCTCGTTGAGGCCAACGTGCAGGATGTTGACAAACCCCGGATGCGACCGGGACACCGGCATGAACTTTTGGATCCCGCGAAACTCGCGCTCATACGGATCGGCCTTCTCGAATTCGCTTCGGTGCAGGATCTTGACCGCGTGGTAAATGCCAACCGCGTTGCGGGCCAGCCACACCTGGCCATAGGCGCCCCGTCCAACGCACTTGAGCATCTGATGATCCGGAATGCCTCGCTTCAAGGCCAGCAACCTTCGATAATGCGCCGACACCCCCCAGGCCATCGCCGCCGGCGTCTGGACACACGCCACGACCGGCCATGACCACCAGGTGGATGCCTCCAGAAAAAGGATCATCCCCGACATCGCTGCAAGAACGGCGACGACCACGCCCAGCAACAGCGACCAGCGCGGCGCACACTGGGACCCCACTCCCCCAAGGACCAGCGCCGCCAGAAGGAGCAGCGTTCCCTCACCCCAGAAGGAGAGGCGATCCAGTCCGTCGCCATCGCGCGAGTTTTGAAAAATCGTGGCCAGGATCGCGGCCCCGGGAAAGGGTCCTCCCTTCCATCGGCTCGCCGGCGTCTCGTGGGCATCCGCTTCGCCCCCCGGGTAGTTCACCGCCAGGGCCACCCCCACGAAAACCACCTTGTTGCTGAAGTAGCCGGGTTCCTGTCGTTCCACTTGGGCGAAACTTAAGCTGCGCAGCGTGGGATGCGGCCCATAGAAACGGATCAGGGAACGCGTGCTCGCCTCCCCCTCACCCTCCCCGCCGAGCCGGGAAAGTGCCGCATCAGGCAGACTTGGGATGCCCTGAAACGAGCCTCGAAACCGACGCCGCACGCGGTCGTCCCCGTCGAGGGGCACCTGGACCAACCCCACCCCCGCCGCGGCCGCCGCAATGGATTCCACCGGCTTGCGGATGGTGCCCCCCTCGAGTTGGCGCTGCCTGCTTCGATCAAAGACCGCGGCCACCACCACGTTGCCATTCTCCTTGATGGCGTCGGCCAGATCCTGCGTGGCGGCCGCATCCAATGGGTCCACGAACAGAATGTCATAGGCCACCAGCCGCACATGGTCGCGTGTCATGTGCCGCAGGGCACGTGCATGGAGGTCTCGGTCAAAGGGCGCCGAAGGCGATTGGCCAAGGTCGCGGTATGTGGCTTCGTCGAGATACACCATGACCAGATCGTCCGGCGCCGAAGGCGTGACCAGCAGATAGGGCGCGTCCATCCCCAGATAGGCCAGCGACTGTCCCAGGCGTGTCCCCCAAAACACCAACCCCAGCCCCAGCACAAGCAACACTCCCCCCGCCGCCGATCGCGATCTCAGGTTGTTCCAGGAGGGAAGCTTCATGGTCTCACCAATAAAAGCGAAAGCCGGCGACAAACGTCCGCTCGCGCGGCGGCAGCGCCACCAGGTTGAGCGGGTTCAGGCGGTAATCCTGGTCCCCCAGGTTAAGCACGCCCATCGAAACCTCCGCCCGACGCTGCAGAAAGCGATACCCCGCCGAGACGTTGAAATGCCAGAAGGCATCGCCGGGCAGCTCAGGGCTGTAGCCGTGGTTGTGTTGCGAATAGAAGACCGACTCCCCCATCCCGAACAGCCCGGAGGGATGATTGAACACGGCCAACAGGTTCAACTGGTGCAGGAGTGCGTCCTGGTCGGTCTTGAGGGGAAGGTTGCCTCCGGTGACGGAGCCGGCCGGGATGTCCTTGAAGCGCGCCTCCAGGTCGGCCCGGCTGAGCCGGTAGCGAACCCCCACGCTCCACACCTCTCCCAGGAGCTGGTGCAGTGACAACGTCACCGACGTCTCCTCATAGTCCAGATCCTGCCGGGTCCCGGACACGGCATACTGCAGCAGCAAGGGTGGAAAGGTGAGGTCCAGCTCATTGGCGCCGGCGAGACGATCCACCTCGCTTTCCAACCACTCCGCCTGCGCGCCCAGGTAGGTCCCGGTCGGCAGGCGATAGTCGAATGACAGGCCGTAGAGATCCATCTCGGGCGCCACGTTGTTGCCGGCCACCGATTCCGGAATGAGGCTGCGATAGGCCTGATTGAAGCCCGCAACCTGGGAGGGTTCCAGCCGCACGCTCTGGTCCAGGCTCACCCCGCCCAGCGACCGCGCGTAGGCGCCGCGCAGGCGCATCCGCTCGTGCGGTTGCCAGAGGAAACCGGCCTTGGGGGAGATCTGATCCTCGCTCTCCTCCGCATCCGAGATCGGCAGGATGCGCGGATTCTCCGGATAATGCAGGTAGTCGTAAGTGATGCCAGCGGTCAGTAAAAGCGGATCGGCCACTCGCCAGTTGTAATAGGCGTAGGCGGTGATGCGGTCGAAATCGGTGTCGGCGCGGATGCGCTGGCTTGGCACAGGTGGAATCGACGAGGTGGCGCCGCTTGTGTTGATGATGACCGAGGAGACCATGTTGCTCAAACGCGTCTGCGTCGCCTCCAGGGTCCCGTCCTGAAAGCGGGAACCGACGATGAGGCTGCCGTGTTCGTGCTCCCAGATCTGCTGCCACTCCGCGGTGAACGCCTGGAAGTCGGCTTCGTAGCGGTTGGTCGTCATGGAAAGGGCCGGCACCGGCACCAGCGCAATCTGTCCGTTGGTGGTGAACAACTGAAGTTCCGGCTGCGTGGGGTTGGAAAACTCGAACCGGTCCCGCACGTGCGACGCCAGGAGCAGGGAATGATGGCCCGGCCCCCACTCCCGGTGGTAACCCGCCACCAGGAGCGGTTCCTGGTCCTCCTCGAACCGCACCTGCCGGTTGGCCTGGTTCGGATCATAGTACCGGGTCAGGTCTCCGCCTTCCGCATGGAACGCCACACCCTGGAAGAACAATCCGTCCTGGGGGGTCAGCTCGTGCTTCAACTGCACTGACCACGTGGTCTGCTGAAGATCGTCATTGGGGCGTTGCCCATTGAGGTCGCGATAGAAGGCATCCACGGCAAACGCCGTGTTGCCCTGGCGCCCGTGTACGGTGGCCGATTCCTCCCAATCCCCGCCGCTGCCATAGCGGGTGTGCGACACCACCCCGAATCGATCGCGTTGGAAAAGGCGCGCATACTCCTCCTGGGACACGTTCTGGGACAGCGCGCCGGCACCCACCGGGGCGAGGAGATTGGCCACGAGATACTCGCTAAACCAGGCGGTCTCATAACGGAGGTTCACCTGCCGCGGATCCCGCATATCGTTGTAGGCATTGGCCAGGAAGAGATGGGAGGAGTAGTTCGCGTAGTCCGCATTCACGGCGGACGCCGCTTCGCGCAGCCCCCAGTCCGGCATGCCGGCATCCTCGTAGAGCCGTGCCAGGTTGGCGCCGCGCACCGCGCGATCCTCGTCGAGCAACACACGCGATCGGTAGAGACGCCGGTTGTCGTTCAGGACCACCGAGGTTTCCAACTCGCGGATGCCCTCGTTGATGCGGTTCTCCTGTTCGGACAAAAGGGCGCCATACAACCAGGAGGTGGGATCTTCCGGATCCAGCGCGCGCGCCACTTCCAACTCATGTCGCGCCATCCTCCATTCACCCTCCACCGCCATGGCCTTGGCCAGGTAACTGCGAAACACCGCCCGGCGCGGCTGCAGCACCGCGGCCACCTGCAGATCCGAACGGCCCGCGCCGGTCTGGCCCGCCCGGATCCGGAGCAGACCGCGCCCGAGCCAGGCCTGTGGCTGGCTGTCGTCCAGTTCGAGGGCCCGCTCCATCGCGGCCCTCGCCTCCTTCAACTTTCCCGCCGCCGCCGCCATGAATCCCGCCAGGACATGTCCCGGCCCATACTGCGGGTGACGTTGCAGTCCTTCCCTCATCGCAGCCCGGGCCCGGCGCACGTTGCCAAAGCTGAACTCCAGTTCGCCCAGTCGGATCCACCCCCAGGCCGGCGACACTTCGACCGCGCGACGAGCCGCCTCCCGGGCCGCCACCAGCCGGCCGCGGGCTTGTTCCAGATATGACAGGACCAGGTACTCCGTCGCGGTCGCATCTGCTTCCAGGTCCAGGGCCCTGGCCAGGTCCCCCTTGGAAATGATCTCCACCATCCGCGACAACGCCCGCGCCAGGCGTTCATGTCTGGAACCGACTTCCGCCGCCACCTGGTTCAGGAGCGCTTGGGACTCAGCCACGCGCCCCACCGCAAGCAGCAATGCCGCGAGGTAAATGCGTTCCGCGTCGGACGCCGCCGCGCGGTCCGGCGGATACGATGCCAGGGCTTGCAGCACATCTCCCGCATGGCAGGCATCGATGGATGACTTCAGTTCCGCCGGCACGCCTCCGTTCCAGTCCAGTTCCGTCAGGTCAAGCACCCAGGGATAGTAGAGCGCCCATTGCACCGCCTGCGCCACCTCCACCACCTCCACCACCTCCACCACACCCCTGCCCTGCACCGCCTGGCCGGGCCGGGCAAGGCCCTCCTCGCCGGCCTTCAGCCGCACCGAGTTCAACGCCCCGGACAATTCCCCCTCCCCCTCCAGCACCAGCAAGGTCATGGCGCCGGCACCATCGACAGTGACCATGAACTCCGTGCCACGCGTGGCGGCCGTGGCGGATTCGGATTCCAGGCGGACGTCGGCCTCCGCGTCGCGGTGGAAGAGGTAGAGGACGCCGCGCCACACGCGCAGCAACACGGGCGCATCCGGCTCGGCGGGGAGCTTGATTTCGAAATCGCTCAACTCGTCCACGCGCACGACGGTCCGGTCCATGAGCCGCAGCGTGGCACGCGCCCGTGCGTCGGTTCGGATGCGATCTCCCACCACGAGCTTTTGCGTCACATAGGCCTTGTCCCAGGTGGCGGCGCCGCGCCGCTTCACCTCGACGAGTCCTGCGTCACTGATGCCCAACACCTCGACCTGGAAGGAGGGATCCGCGTCGGTCGATGATGGTTGCGCGTGTGAGTGGGGCGAGATGATCTGAAGTGTCAGGAGGATCCCGATCAGGCGAATGAGTTGAGGCTGACCCATGGAATCATATTGATCTCCTGTGTGCGCCGACAAGGTTCGCCGTTTGCCAACGCATTGCAAGTGCTTTGTGACCGGGAACGCCTCGCGCAAAGGAACTTTTCCTCCCGCCAAGGCGCCAAGGCGCAAAGGTTGGGAAATTCACGGAGATGCGGAGAGATCCATGCGACTCGTGTGCTCCCCGTTTCCCCCTCCGCGCCCCTGCGCCTCAGCGGGGGACTTCCGGTTCCTGGAACGCCCTTCAAGTGTCGAATTGGAAACTTGAAACTCGTCACTTGAAACTGGCCACGCTTCAAGGCGAGCCCCCGTTTCCAATTTTTCAGAAATCCTGTAAGCGCCCGGAGGATTTTCTTCTGAATGAAAGTGGAGTGACCGGGACGACATCCGGCCTCCCTAACCATACGCCCCCCGGCCGGAGAACGGGACTCGACGGCCGGGGGGCCATTCGCTGGCCGAAAGCGGGCGCGATGACACGTGAGTGAACCAATGGAGTAAGGGCAAGGGCAGGATGGCCACTTCTTGCTCTTACACATGCTCTTACCCTTTACCCGAAAAGAACGACCAACATGTTGTTGTTTTGCCGGGCCCCTCACCCTGACCCTCTCCCGCCTGCGCGGCCGAAGCCGCTACGGCGTGGCGAAGGCCCGAGGGGAGAGGGAACAGCGAGCCGGGATGGGTGAGAGGGTTGAGCACAGGGGCCTTTCTTCGCGGAGAGGACGGTCTCCCTCTCCCTGCGGGAGAGGGTTGGGGTGAGGGGCCTTTGATGTGGTGCGATGGCGGTTTCAAGCCACCAACAATCCCCCGATTCCGCCTCGTTCCCTCGACGGCTACTTGTCTTCCGTGCGTTCTTGAACGCGCTGCTAGCGCCTTGTGGCTAAATGCAGCCGGGACATTTGCAGTGGCGATCGGACACCGATGTGCTTAAATACATCTGTTCACCCGAGTCCCGCCCGTCCCGATGTGGAGTCCGCGTGCGCACCGCTGACGTGATGTTGGGTCAACGTTTCGAATGAGAATCGCCGGGACCATGTGCTGGGCCGCCACCTTCGCCTGCTGGGCGACGGGCGTGGCGTGGGCTGCAGGGTCTGCCGCCCCCCCTCCCATGGCCACCCCCCAGTCCGGCTTCTGGATTCCCAATGGCCCCGTCCATGCCATGGCCACCACCAATGGCGTGATCTACCTGGGCGGCGACTTCGATCGGCTCGAACTCCGCCGCGGATCCGGGCTGGCTTTGGACCTTGGCTCCCTCGACGCCCTCCCCACCTTTCCCCAGGTGAACGGACAGATCCTCGCAGCCGTTTCGGACGGCACCGGAGGCTTCTACCTGGGCGGACAGTTCACGTCTGCCGATGGACTGGCGCTTTCCAACCTCGTCCATGTCACCTCCGCCGGCGACGTCCGGGCCGGGTGGATTCCCGCGGTGGATGGCCCGGTCACGGTCATGGCTTTGGAAGGACTCACTCTTTATGTGGGGGGTAGCTTCTCGAACATCAACGGTATCGCACGATCCCGCCTCGCCGCACTCGACGTGACCGATGGGTCGCTGCTTCCATGGGCGCCTGCATTGGAGTCGGATGCCGAACTCACTTCCCTCCTTGCCACTCACGATCAGATCTATGTCGCCGGCGATTTCAACACCATCGGCGGCGCGTCACGCAACGGCCTCGCCGCGCTGGATCCCCTCACCGGGAACGCCGTCGCCTGGCAACCAAACCCGCAGGGAGGCGATGTCCTGGCCATGGCCCTCCTCGGGGATACGCTCTATCTCGGCGGCACCTTTACCTCGATGGATGGCACGGCGCGAATCCATCTTGCGGCCGTGGATGGATACAGCGGAACGTTGCTGCCGTGGAACCCGGCGTGGAGTCCCGCCCAGTCCACGTCGGTCCAAGCCATGGTCGCGACTCAGGAGAGGATTTTCGTGGGAGGCGACTTTGCAGTGTCGTCCGGCGGCACCACCTTGCGCGGACTGGCCACCCTTGATCCAGCCAGTGGCTCCCTCCTGCCGTGGAACGCCAACCTCGACACCGCCACCGTGCCGCCGCGGCCGGTGGTGACGGACCTGGCATTGGATGCAACCCGACTGTGGGTTGGAGGCACCTTCGCCACCGTGGCAGGCGTCAGCCGAAACGGCTTTGTGGCACTTGACCCCACGACGGCCTTGCCCGCTTCCTGGACCGTGCAGTGGTCCGGCGAGGTGACCACGCTGGCCATCTCATTCCAGACCGTCTTCGCAGGAGGACTCACCCTGGCGGAAGCACCGTTGCCCCGCGCCCATCTTGCCGCGTTGGACGCCCACACCGGCCAGCCACTTTCCTGGACCATCGGCACGGACGGTCCGGTCCATGCCCTGGCCCTGGCTCATGATCGCCTTTACGTGGGCGGTTCCTACGCGTCCATCGGCGGTGTCGCCCTCCCCAACCTGGCTGCCATCGAACTGGCGGGTGTCATCGCGGTCAACCCCGGCTGGGACCCGGCTCCGGATGGCGCGGTGCGGGCGCTGGCTCCAGCAGGAGCCGCCATCTATCTGGGCGGAGACTTTGCCAACGTCGCCGGCGCCAGCCGCACCCACCTGGCCGCCTTCGGCAGTTTGGGCGGGCTCCTGGCCTGGAACCCGTTTGCGGACGGCAATGTGTCCGCCTTGATCGCCAACGGCACCACGCTCTACGCGGGCGGGGAATTCCTCACGGTCGCCGCCCGGGCGCGACGTCATCTGGCCGCCATCGACACCTCGGGAGCCGTGCTGCCCTGGGACCCATCCTTTGATCAACCGGTGCGGGCGCTGTTGTTCACACAATCCATCCTGTATGTGGGTGGCGAGTTCACCGACGTGGACGGCGTAAGCCGAAATGGACTGGCAAGCTTCGATCCGGCGGCGGGATCGATCCGGCCCTGGAATCCGAACGTGGCCGGCACCGTGCTGGCTCTTTCCTGTCGCGACACCAACCTGGTCGCAGGAGGTAACTTCACCACCGTGGGATCCGCGCCGCACGCCAACGTGGCGTTGATCCCGCTGACGAATGACAGCCCCGCCGCGTGGGACCCGGGGCTCAACGGCACGGTCCAGTCCATCCTGGGGACGGCGCCCAATCTGATGGTGGGCGGTTCCTTCAGCCACGCGGCCTCCCAGCCGCAACCTCACCTGGCCGCATTCGGAAACGAGGGAGCGCCCGAGCTGCTCCTGCAGCCGGCGGACGATTTCCTGTTTCCAGGCGACACGCTTCAGCTCCGCGTCGTCGCCACCGGAACTGGCGGTCTCGGCTATCAATGGTACTTCCAGGACATGCTGCTGGCCGGTGCCATCGGGCCGGATCTGATCATCGAGGAGTTGGACATCGACCAGCTCGGCGACTACCACGCAGTGGTGACGAACGCCCTGGGCAGCGTGCACAGCCGCACCGCCTCCGTTCAACTTCGCCTGCCGGCCGCCGTGACCAGGCATCCGGCCTCCACGACCACCTCCAGCGGCACTGATGTTCTCCTCTCGGTGGACGTGGATGGCAGTCCGCCTCCACGCTTGCAATGGCGCCGCAACAGTGTGGCCATTCCCGGGGCGATCGGCCCCGAGCTTGCGTTGCCCTCCGTCGAGCCGGCCGATGCGGGCCTCTATTCGGTCACGGTGATCAATCCGTTCGGGCTTCAGGAAAGCCTCCCCGCCGAAGTGGCCGTGGTCGGACCCAGCTATCCCTTCGCCGATGCCCAAAGCAACCTGGTCGTCAGCACCGCCAGCATGGGCATCGTGCGCGGGGACAATCTCCGGGCCGGGTTGGATGCGGGCGAACCCAATCATGATGGCATCCCGGGCGGCGCTTCAGTATGGATGGGTTGGCAGGCGAAGGAGTCGGGCATCGTGACGATTCACACACGGGGCAGCACCTTTGACACGCTGCTCGCGGTCTATACCAACAGCCCCGCCCGGCTCCCGCTTCGCGTGGCCTCTGACGATGACGCCGGAGGCTACCGTTCCAGCCAAGTACGATTCAATGCGGTGGCCGGCCATGAGTATGACATCGCTGTGGACGGTTATGACGGGGAAACCGGACACTTCACCCTGGGCTGGACACTGGACACAAGCTCACCTCCGTTGCCTGACATCCTGGCCGAACCCTACACGCGCGTCGTCGAGGCGGGCGCGCCCGCGACCTTTGACGTCCTGGTCGATCAGTCGGCGCTTTACACCTTTCAATGGTATCGGGGCGACCGGCGCCTGCCCGGTGCCACCAGCTCCACGCTCACACTCGCGCAGGTGGGCCCGTTCGACACCGCCTTGTATTCGGTGGAGGTGGCCGCGCCGGGTGGAGGCCGTTCCCCGTGGCGCAGCAAGGGGGCTCCCTTGCAGATCGGGCCCGTGCCCCACCTTCCGTTTCGGGACAAGCACGGCACGGGCAGCTTCTGTCCTTTCCCCTTGTTCCCGCCCTTGCCGGTGGGCAGCCTGGGAAACACGGCGTTCGGCTTGGGCGGCCTCGGCCCATCCATCACGTTCGGAGCCAACACCTACGCCTCGCTCACCTTCAACAATGAGAATTCCGAAACGCAACCTCTCGACCCAAACGCCTGCCAGGTCGCCCTGTATTCCACCGACTTCCAATGCATCCAGGCCACCAGCCCCGGCGTGTTCCTCATCGACACCAAAGGCAGCACCGTTCCCACCGTCCTCACCGCGGTCCAGGGCATCCCTCTGGTCAACGACCCCCTCGATTGCCAAATCACCAATGCGCCCAACGGATTTGATGCCATCGTGACCTTCACCCCGGTCCAGAACCAGGTTTATACCATGCTCGTGGACGGGTTGAACGGGGCCGAAGGCCATCTCACCATGAACATCAACCTGTGCGGCCCCCCGGTCCTCATGGCCACGCCTTCGCAGAACTTCCAGCCCGTCGAGTCCGTGCCGGAGGGCGTGGTGTTCCGCGTCCTGCTCGGCAACCCCGAGTGCGGCGGGTCCTTCCAATGGAAGCTCAATGGCATGCCCGTGACCGGCGCGAACGGCATGACCTGGACCAACACCACCCCGCTCATGCCGGGTGCTGAAGTCAGCGTGACGGCCAGCAATGTGGCCGGCTCGACCACGTTGATTCTGGCTCGCTGGGTCCAATTGCATATCGAAGCCGCTCCCCTCCCCGCCGAAGCCCCGTTCCGGCTGCGCGCCCACCCGGTCCTCCCTCAACCTCTGGTGATCCGGCGCAGTGACGCGTTTCAGAACTGGATTCCATTCCATACCAACCTTCCCGGCATGGAACTGCTTCTGCCGCTCGACACTTCCAACGCCCTCCACCAGTTCTACCGGGTCCAACCCTGACCCCCCCCCCCAAGGGGGAAGCTCGAAGTCCGAAATACGAGACAAGCTCGAATTACCAATGGGCCCAAAACCATGGCGGCAGGGGCGGATTCATTGGCAGCGCTCCATGGTTTCCTGCTTCCCCCTGTGTAGCCGCCGACGTCAGGAGGCGCACCCATCGTGGAAGAACAAGGACGCTTGACAAGGTCGGCACGAACGCTTGCGGCGCAGGTTCTTGCTCTGACTCCTGCTTACGCCCTTTACCCGATATGAACGACCAACATGTTGTTGTTTTGCAGGGGCCCCTCACCCTAACCCTCTCCCGAGGGGAGAGGGAACAGCGAGCCGGGATGGGTGAGAGGGATGAGCGCCATGGCCTTTCTCCGCGGAGAGGACGGGTCTCCGCTCGACTGAGCTCGTCGAAGGCCTCTCCCGCCGGGAGAGGGCAGGGGTGAGGGGCCTCTGATAGGGTGCGATAGAGAATGCTCTGGCCGCCCATGTTTCACCTTGTGACCCAACCCGCTGCACAGCCTTCTTTCCCCAGTAGCGTCTGGGGAATGACCTATTCTTACCCCTACTCTGCAGAGGCGAGTAAGCGTAAGAGTAAGAAGAAGCCGGCAGGTCTGACGGCGACAACGCCTCGACTCGCTGACTTTGTCAGCGGACCTGGTGGAAGAACCGTTCCAGCCCACTCCGCCATCGACAAAACGGGCTCATTCGCCTAGCCTCTGCCCGGTCCCTATGAATCGACATTGCCCTTTGCTGATCCTGCTTTGCGCCTTCCCTTGGATGGCCTTGGGTTCCGCGGCCGAGCCGTTGGTCTTCAACCGCGACATCCGCCCCATTCTTTCCGACAACTGCTTTGCGTGCCATGGGCCCGATGCCAACAAACGCAAGGCCGGCCTGCGCCTGGACCGGGAGGACACCGCCACCCAGCCCCTGGATTCCGGTGCGACCGCCATCGTGTCCGGGCAACCCGACCAGAGTGAATTGATCCGGCGCATCACATCCGCGGATGAGGACGAGGTCATGCCGCCGCCCGAGTCGGGCAAGACCCTCTCCGCCGCACAGATCGAACACCTGCGCAAGTGGGTGGCGCAAGGCGCGGCGTGGCAGGATCACTGGGCGTACCTCCCGCTCGCCGAAGTGGAGGTGCCGGCGCAGCTCAAAGGGAGTTTCGTGCGCAACGACATCGACCGCCTGCTGTTGGAGCGCATCCGCCAGCAGGGATTGGAGCCCTCCGCCCGTGCGGATCGTCGCACGCTGATCCGGCGTTTGAGCTTTGACCTGACCGGACTGCCGCCCACGCCACAGGAGGTGCGGGAGTTTGTGCGGGACAAGGCCCCAGGGGCCTATGAGGCGCTGGTGGATCGCCTGCTGACATCCCCGGCCTACGGGGAACGCATGGCCATGTATTGGCTGGATCTGGTTCGCTACGCCGACACCTGCGGCTATCACGGCGATCAACATGTCGATGTGGCCCTTTACCGCGACTACGTCATCAGGGCGTTCAATGACAACATGCCCTTCGATCAGTTCACCATCGAACAACTCGCGGGGGATCTGCTGCATGAGCCGACCACGGACCAGAAGATCGCCTCGGGCTACAACCGGCTCCTCATGACCACCGAGGAAGGCGGCTCCCAGCCACGGGAATACCAGGCCAAGTACCTCGCCGACCGGGTCCGCAATGTGTCCACCGCCTGGATGGGCGCGACCATGGGCTGCGCGGAATGCCATGACCACAAGTTCGATCCCTTCACCACCCGCGACTTCTACAGCATGGGCGCCTTCTTCGCCGACATCCAGGAGAAGGCCGTCGGACGCCAGGACCCCACCAAGGTCCCCACTCCGGAAAACTCGGCGCGACTCGCAGAACTCCAGACCCTGATCCAGCCGCTCAACGAGGAATTGGACACCCAAACTCCCGCGCTCGACAACGCGCAGTCGGACTGGGAACAAGCCCAATGGCATTGGACCGTGCTGGCCTTCGAGGAGGCCCGCTCCACCAACGGCACCTTTCTGGACCTGCGCAACGACGACTCCATCCGCGCCGCCGGTCCCAACCCCGAGACCGAATCCTTCATCCTTTCACTCACCACTTCCCTCAAGGGCATCACCGCCTTTCGCCTGGAAGTCCTGCCCGACCCGGACCTCCCCAACGACGGCCCCGGACGTTACGACAATGGAAACTTTGTCCTCAGCGAATTCGAGGTCCGCGCCGGGGACGCGAAAACCGAGCTGGGCCGCGCCCTCGCCACCTTCAGCCAGGAAAAGTTCCCCGTCGCCAACGCCGTGGATGGCAAGCCCGATACCGGTTGGGCGATCCATGACAAGCACGGCCAGCCCAACCATGCCGTGTTCGAACTGAAGGAACCGATCGGCGACGGAGCCCCGTTCCGCCTCTCCATCTCTCTCCATCATCTCAACGGGGAACGCCATGCGCTCGGCCGCTTCCGCCTCCACGCCACCACCACCGCCTGGCCCGAGGAAGAGGACGGCCCGCAGCCTCCACCCGTGGAGATCGCAACCATCCTGGACACGCCGCCCAACCGGCGTGGCGAGGAGGAGGAGAAAAAGCTTTCCGCCCACTACCGCGGCTTTGCCCCCCTGCTCGATCCCGTCCGCAAGGAGAAGAACCGCCTCCAGGAACAAATCGACACCATCAACAAGGAAATGCCCCGCACCCTCATGACCGTCGTTGGCGATCCGCGCGAGGTCCGCATCCTGCCCCGGGGCAACTGGCTCAGCAACGATGGCGACATCGTGACTCCTGCCACCCCTGCCTTTTTGCCACGCCCCGAAATCGGAGACCGGCGCGCCACCCGCCTGGACCTGGCCCACTGGCTGGTCTCGGAGGAGAACCCGTTGGTGGCTCGGGTCATGGTCAATCGGCTCTGGAAAATGATGTTCGGACGCGGCATCGCCACGCCCCTCGACGACCTCGGTTCCCAGGGCAAACCGCCCACCCAGTCCGAACTGCTCGACTACCTCGCCGGCGAACTCATCGACAGCGGCTGGGACCTCAAGCACTTGATGAAGCTCATCGCCATGTCCGGGGCCTATCGCCAAACCTCCGGGGTGTCAGCCGCCCTGCGGGAGGCGGATCCCTTCAATGACCTTTTCGCACGCCAGGGACGTTACCGCCTGGACGCGGAAATGGTGCGCGACAATGCGCTCGCCGTCAGCGCCCTGCTCGCCCCCCGCGCCGGCGGGCCCAGCGTGAAGCCCTACCAACCCAAGGGCTATTGGGATCACCTCAACTTCCCCAAGCGCACCTACGAACCGAGCGAAGGGGACGACCTCTACCGCCGCAGCGTGTACACCTATTGGTGCCGCACCTTTCTGCACCCGAGCCTGGCTGCGTTTGATGCGCCGACGCGCGAGGAATGCACCGCCGAACGCGTCCGCTCCAACACGCCGCAACAGGCCCTGGTCCTGATGAATGACCCCATCTACCTCGAGCCGGCGCGCGTGCTGGCCGAACTGGTCATTCGCCAGGGCGGCCCGCCCCGCCGCGGGATCAACTACGCCTTCCAGAAGGTGCTCCAGCGCCGTCCCACCCCGGAGGAGCGACAGCTCCTGCTCGACCTTTTCCAGGAACATCTCCGCCAATACCGGGACGATCCGAAGGCGGCGCAGGCCCTGCTCGAGGAGGGGCAATGGCCGCTGCTGCACGACATCGACCGGCCCGACATGGCGGCCTGGACCTCCGTCACGCGGGTCCTGCTTAACCTGCACGAAACCATCGCGCGCGAATGAACCCTGTCCCATCCATCATGCAGACCGGCGCGCGGCTCTCCAGAGCCGCAGCGGGTGAGCCCATGCCCTTGGCGCTGGAAGCGCGCCTGACGATGGTTGACCCATTCCGGCTCCAGGACTTCCACCTTCCCAATGCCAACATCTTGCCCGCTGCGGCTCTGGAGAGCCGCGCTCCATCGCAATCATGAACCCGCTCGATCCACTCCATCTGGCCATCCACCGCCGCACGTTTCTGCGCCGCAGCGGCGCCGGGCTGGGGCTGGCTGCCCTTTCCTCGCTCCTGCAGCGCGACCTGCTCGGTTCTGAAGATGTCCGCATCGAACGCTGGCCCGGTGTCGTCCAGCCTCTCCATCGCCCGGCCCGGATCAAGCGCGTCATCCACCTTTACATGGCGGGCGGTCCTTCCCATCTCGAAACGCTCGACGAAAAGCCGGAGCTGGCCCGCATGCACGGCAAGGACATGCCGGAGTCGATCACCCAGGGACAGCCCATCGCCCAGCTCCAGAACCAGAAGCTCAAGTGTTACGGTCCCCAGCACGCCTTCCAGTCCTTCGGCCGGTCGGGACAGCGGATCAGCGAGGTCTTCCCCCACGTCGGCAGCATCGCCGACCAGATCACCATCGTGCGGTCCATGGTCACCGAGGCCATCAACCACGACCCCGCCCACACCTACATGAACACGGGCACCACCATCTCGGGCCGGCCCAGCATGGGTTCCTGGTTGACCTACGGACTCGGGAGCGAGACGGAGGAGCTGCCTGGTTTCGTGGTCATGACGTCCGTGGGCAAGTTCGGCCAATCCCAACCCATCTCCGCGCGGCAATGGCACAGCGGCTTTCTGCCCAGCCGCTTTCAGGGCATCGAACTGCGTTCCACCGGCGATCCCGTGCTCTACGTCCGGAATCCCAAGGGCGTCAACGACGCCCGCCAGCGGGACGTCTTCCAGGCCGTCCAGGCCATGAACCAGCTTCACCGCGAACGCGTGGAGGATCCCGAGATCGCCACCCGCATCGCCCAATACGAGCTGGCGTTCCGCATGCAGACCTCCGTGCCCGAGCTGGTGGACATCTCCCGCGAACCCAAGTCGGTCCTGGACCTTTATGGAACGCGCGGTTCGGACGGCTCCTTCGCCGCGAACTGCCTTCTGGCCCGGCGCCTGGCCGAGCGGGGCGTCCGCTTCATCCAGCTCTATCACCGCGGCTGGGATCACCACGGCGGTGTGAAGAAGAACGTCAAGGGCACCGCCGGCGAGGTGGACCAGGCCTCCGCCGCCCTGGTCAAGGATCTCACCCAGCGGGGCATGCTGGAGGACACGCTGGTCCTGTGGGGCGGCGAGTTCGGCCGCACTCCCATGGCGCAGGGCGACGGACGCGACCATCACATCAAGGGATTCTCGCTGTGGATGGCCGGGGGCGGCATTCGAAAGGGGTTTTCCTACGGGGCCACCGACGAGTTCGGCTACCACGCGGAGAAGGACGTCGTGCACGTCAACGACCTGCACGCGACCATCCTTCACCTCTTCGGCATCCAGCACGAGCGCCTTACCTACCGGTTCCAGGGCCGCGACTTCCGCCTCACCGACGTGGCGGGCAAGGTGGTGACGCCGATCCTGGCGTAAAGACCGGCGCGCGGCTCTCCAGAGCCGCAGCGGGTTATATGGCCGGCTTGGGGGGGAGGGACTCCCTGGACATGAATGCGCCGTGCTTCGGTTTCGCGCATCACTAACGACTTGGGCTGGGTCCATCCCGCTGCGGCTCTGGAGAGCCGCGCGCCGGGGCTAGGAAGGCAATACCAACAAGCCATTCGGATCTCGAAACCGCGCGCTACTGGAATGCCACGCCTTGGGACATGACACCAAACCCGCCTTAACAGGGTTGTTCTCGATGTAGCGGATGGCCCTTTTCTCCTGATCACTGTTGCGCATGTAGGTGTCCCAATAGTCCGCCGCCCAGAACGGCCCCTTGCGTTCTAGAGAAACATTGGCCAGGCGGCCGGAGCGCTTTTTCCAGCTCTCGACGACTCGTCTCATCGGAACCTCACCGGTCTTGAACAAGACATGCACATGGTTGGGCATCACGACCCAGGCGCGGAGATCATACCGGTCGGAATGAAAGTATAGGAATGTCGCTTCCACCATGCGGGCAAGTTCAACGCAACGCAGGTGACAAGCTCCCCTACCCCTGTCCAGGTAACCTTCCAGTTCCGAACGACGCCGTGAATTGTCTTCGATCTTGAGAAGATGTTCCCACTCCTGACGGCACGAGCGCGGGAAAGTGTCATGCAGTCGGAATGTGACAAACTGCACCAAACCCGGGGCATCGCAGTGAGGCAAATAACCGCGCTCGTGCCAACCCGAGAAACGCTTTCGCTGAGCACCAACAATGTGCTGCGATGCCCATTTCTTCTTTTCCGAAATGAGGTTTCGCAAGTCAGGATTGTAGGGCAACCCGCCCCTTTGATCTGAGTGGCCTCCTTGGCGCACGCCCCCAATACATCATGGCCGGGCTTGGCTGACAAGACCCGGCCGCCGGCGCGCGGCTCTCCAGAGCCGCAGCGGGTTATATGGCCGGCTTGGGTGGGAGGGACTCCCCGGAGGTCGAGGCGGCATGTCTCCACTTTGTGGATCACTAACGGCTTGGACTTGGTCCATCCCGCTGCGGCTCTGGAGAGCCGCGCGCCGATGGCTGCTTCACGGAAGCATCACCCACCACACGCAGCGATGTGCGCCTTTAGGAAGCGCTTTTCCGACTCCACCTGGGTCAGGGCCAGCGCCTTTTGGAAATGAACGCCAGCCTCGACCTTTCTACCCAGTCGGCAGGTCAACTCCCCCACTGTGGCATGGTACAGGTGGTAGGTCTCCAACGAAGAGCGTCCCCGCATGCAGGCCAGCGCCTCCAACCCCGCCTGCGGCCCCTTCACCTCTGCCAGCGCCACCGCTCGGTTGAGGGCTACGACGGGTGAAGGGTCCAACGCCTGCAACTCGTCGTAGAGCTCAAGGATGCGCGGCCAGTCCGTCGAAGCGTAGTCCTTCGCCAGGCAGTGGCAGACCGCGATCCCCGCCTGCAGATGATAGACCGACACATCCGGTCCGGCCGAGGACTGGGCCAGGTGAAACATCCCCTGCGCCATCAACCCCCGGTCCCACGCAGACCGATCCTGATCCTGAAGCCGCAGCAGATTGCCCGCGTCATCCACCCGTTCGGAAAAGCGCGCCGCACTAAGAAGCATCAGGGCCAGCAGGGCGTGCGTGCGAGGGTCATTGCCCGCAGGGTGCGCCGCCAACAGCCGCGCCAGCCGAATCGCCTCCGCGCAGATCTCCTCGCGCACCAGCCGGTCTCCGGTCGAAGCTTTGTAGCCCTCGTTGAAAAGGAGGTAGAGCGAATGCAGGACGCCCCCCAGCCTCTCCGACAACTCCGGCCCGTCCGGGATGTCCATGCGGATCTCCGCCTCGCGGATCCGTTGCCGCGCGCGGGTGAGCCGCTTGGCGACGGCCGCCTCCGTGGTCAGGAACGCCCGGGCGATTTCCGCGGGACTGAACCCACCGAGGACTTTCAACGCCAGCGCCAGCTGTGCCTCCACAGGAATCTTCGGATGACAACACGCAAACATCATGCGCAACCGGTCGTCCGCGATCCCCTCCCCCTCCCATGCTCCGGGTCGGGGTCCGTCGGTCTCCATCAACCCAACGATCTCGGCCTCCTTGTTCCGGAACACCGCCTCACGCCGCACCACATCCAGGGCGAGGTTGCGCGCCGCGCGCATGAGCCACGCGGCAGGATTCTCCGGCACGCCCCTATAGGGCCAGGTCTGCAAGGCCCGGGCCAGCGCTTCCTGGACCACATCCTCGGCCAGGCCCAAATGCGCCATGCCGAACGCGCGGGTCAGCGACGCCACCATCCGCCCCGACTCGTGCCGGAACAGGTGTTCCACCACGCGCGGGACATCGGACGGGATGGAGGATGGTGGTTCGTCAACAGGATTCATGGTGCGCTGTGCGAATGCCGGCTGGCGCGCGGGCTTCGACGGTGAGCTCAGCCGAACCGCTCTCCAGAGCCGCAGCGGGAAATCCCAACCCCAAGCAGAAAGGAGGGCGCCGACAGAACCATGACTGCCTCCATCAGCGGAATCCCTGTTCCCCTTCTCGGCCATCCCACCCGCTGCGGCTCTGGAGAGCCGCGCGCCCGTTCGTCTCAGCGGCTGACCCGCTTGAGCGTGGTCGGTTTGGGCGGCACTTCCTGTCCTTCCATGATCGCCTTGCAACTCGTGGTGATGGTGTTGGCGTCGTTGAAGGTGAGGGTCAGGGCGTGCATGTGCGATTCCTTCTTCGGATCGATCCCGCACGAGGGATCAAAGTCGAAGGTGAGGGTCTGGGCATCCGACGATTTTAGCAGCATGGCCGGGCGGTTGCCGATGATGCAGTAGTGGGTCATGGCCAGGCGGCCGCCCTGGTCATAATACATCGACACCATTTCATTGTCGGTGCCGGGGAAGCAGCGCTCCTCCAGGACAGTGCCCTGGGCCAGGAGCCGGTATTGGACGTCCATTTCGACGGGCCCCTGTCCCATGTCCACCTTGCCGGTCCAACTGCCGACAAGGGATTTCATCCGCTCGAACTCAGGTGAGGCGGGCTTGGCGGTGGAGGGTTCGGCCGCGGTGGCAAGGGCCAGGCCCAGCAGGAACGTGGCGCCAATCGTGGTGAAGTTCGTCATGGTCATTTTGTCTTTCTTGAAGGTGGTTGTCGTGATGGTGATGGACCGCACCCAGTCAGGCCTGGCTGGCGGCTTCTGTCTCCCGGACTTCGTTGAGGATGGGACATTCAGCCGCCACCGGGCGGACCTCGACACGGATGCCGTAGGGAAGCCCCGGACATTCCCGCGCAATGGCCACGGCTTGGTCCATCGTGGAGACGGAGAGGAGGAAGTAGCCGCCGATGGATTCCTTCGACTCGGCAAAGGGACCGTCCGACACCACCTTGCCCTGCGGACCGGACACGATGCGGCCCTCGGGTTCCAGGGGGTTGCCCGCCAGGGCGATGCCCTCCTCCTTGAGCCGGTTGAACCAGCTCATCCACTGGGTGAACACCTGTTGCATCTGCTCGGGGGACAGGCCCTTGTACCAGTCGGTGCCCCGAAACACCAACATGTAGCCGTTTTGTGATGGTTCTTTCATGGTTTTTGATCGTTGGGAGCGAAGTTAATCTCGCCCGTTCCAAATGACAACGAATGATGCACGCCCCTCAGGACAACCTTTTTCAAAAACCCGAAGAAACAACTCCACGGCCTGGAAGAACAGATCCAGCCGGCCCTGCAGGACCTTGTCCACCTTGGTGGTGGTGCGACCGGTGCGGAGGTCGCGGACCTTGGTCGTTCATGATGGTGATGTCCGTTGGCTCGGGGACGGATGCTAACAAAAAAAAGCAGGCGGAGACAACGTCTCCGCCTGCGCTGAAGATTCAATTTGATCCGGCTTAGTAGCGGCGGTCGCGACCACCACCACCGCCGCCGCGGTCCCCACGGTCCCCGCGATCGCCGCGGGGACGGTTGCCTCCCCCCCCGAATGAGGGGCGCTCTTCGCGCGGACGAGCCTCGTTCACGGTCAGGGAACGTCCTTCCCAATCCTTACCATTAAGAGCCTGGGTGGCTGCGTCGGCTGCTTCCTTGTCAGCCATGGTCACGAAGGCAAAGCCTCGCGGACGACCGGTAGCCCGGTCCAAAACCAGATGAACGTCCATGACGGTGCCATACTGGGCGAAGAGATCCTGAAGATCGTTTTCAGTGGCGGAGTATGAAAGATTCCCCACGAAGAGTTTTGTATTCACTATACCTGATTTTCTAGAAGAGACCTCCTGACCTATCAGACTGTTCCCGACCGTCGGGTTTCAAACCATCACCGAACACTGACGCTCACCTGATGACTTACCATGCCCTGTATGGGACAGGCGATCTACACGGCGATACATTGCCGAGCCGATGGGGATTTGCAACCACTATTTCAGGGCTTCGCCAGGCAAGTTTTCCTCCCCTTTCAGCGTCGCCGGCCAGACCCGGCAAAGAACGCGTTGTTCGCCCGGGTTCCCTGCGGATCGCTTCTCCAGGGAGTATCGCCAGGGAGCCCCGTCCCTCTCCCTCCATGCATACAAGGGAACCGGCGCCACCAACGGCAGGACCAGCTTGTGCCATGGATCCCGTCCCGCCAGCCAGGTGCCCTTTTCGGCGCCATCGGTCTTGACCCAGGTCCCGCGAAGCTCGCCGTCCTCCAGGCGGCCTGTCAGCTCGTATCGGTTCTGGATGTATTCCACCTTCAGGGTCAGGCGGTTGGAATGGAAGGTCCCGTCGCTCATGTAGGCAAACCGGTAATCGGTCAGCGGGTCAAACCGCCCCGTCACACGATTGGTTTCCAATGTGAACTCCCAACCGAATCGCTCTTCATGCCCATCGGCATGCGTCCCCACCACATCCCATCGGCCGGAAAGCAATGGGGCGTCCGCCTCTCCTTCAGGCGGCAAGGCAAAGAACAGGGGCTCGGTAATCGCTTCCTGTCCGCTGGGCGGACGGCGTCTGAGTTCCTGCACTCCGTCCTGGTCGAAGGTGAAGATCGGGATCAACCCCTGTGGCCAGACATCCGCCACCACCCCATGGCAGAGAACGATGCTGCCCTGCGCTGACTCCACCTCGGCGGGCTTGGGCATGCGCAGTGTGAATCGTTGCGGCCCCGATTCTCCCGGCACCATGCGCACCGCCTTGAGTGCGGCAGGACGCGGGGATTGATCGGCCCGGGCCGTATCCGCCCCGCCGGCCGACCAACCCCAGACCAGCAACCAACACCCCCGCCATCCCTGCGTCATCACTCGGCTCACCATGGAGCCAGTGAACCATCGCCGGCCCAAATTGAAAAGGCATGGAGAATTTGAAATGCCATGAACCCATGGCCAGCTCGGACCGGCTGAAGCCGGGACTACCAACACAGCGGCCTCGGTTTGTAGTCCCGCCTATAGGTGGTCAGGGATCGGTTCATGGGAAGTTCCGTATTCCTATCGGCCATGCTCACGGCCCATGAAGCGAGCCAAAAGTCTGTAGCCGCGAACTTGAATTCGCGCTTCGCACCCGTGTCACCGTGGAAACGCGATCTAAAGATCGCGGCTACAAGGAATGGCACCTATACCCGTCGCGTCCTGTTGGCGGCGGCCTGGCTGAGGGCTGGCTAGCGTTCCACGCCCCCGCCGTCGCGCGTCCGCTCGGGCAATTCCTTCTTGAGCATCTCGACGGACTCCTCGGAGGCATCTGCAGCGGCCTCCCCCTGTTTGAGGGAGGGCCGGAAGGCTTTTCGGATCAGGGGCAGGAGGCCCGTCTCGGATTGCTGGACCTCCTTCTCGGCATCGCTCAAGACGCTTTCCCAGGCGGGCGCGAATCCGGGCACGCGTCCCTGCATCATGCGCAGGGCCTTGTCGTAGGCGACGAGGGTCTGCAGTTCGGTCCGACCCGGTTTCTGCTTCAGGGTCGCGTTGGTCACGCGGAGGTTCTCGTTCTGCCGGCGGAGTTCCTCCACCTCCTTATCCACCTTGTCGTTCCCTTTCTGGTTGATCTCCATTTGGCGGTGCAGGTGGGAGCGCAGGTTTTTGATTTCGGCGACAAGGTGGCGCCGCTTGAGGAAGCCGCTGACCCAGACGAAGACGATGCCGATGAGGCCGAGCCCCAGGCCGTAGCTGAAGGGATGATGAAGCCATTCCATGTTTGATCGCGGGCGCCGGGCGGCGTGTCGCGGAGTTCCCGACCATCAGGTCCGCGCCGGCCGACTTGGCTGCCCGGCGCCCACCATAACGCAGTGCGTGGGCGGTCGCCAAACAATAGATGAGGGTTACCCGGGCAAGAAACAGGGCCGTTGACAAAGTCCACGGGTCGAAGCGTTGTCGCCCCTCGACAGGCCGGCTTCATCTTGCTCTTACGCTTACTCTTACTCCTACTCTGCGGAGGCGAGTAAGAGTAAGCGTAAGAGTAGGAGCAAGAACCTGTGCTACAGGAGCCCGTGCCGACTTTGTCAACAGCCCTGGGGCAAGAAACGGGCTGCCCACGCGGGATTCCTATGCTTGAATGGCCCGGTCGTTTCTCCTAAAACCACGGCGGCGGGAAGCGTTACGGTCCTCAGATGAGGTGCATCCGACCCGGCACGCATCGCCGGAACCTGACCCAAGCATGTGACATGACAAACCAGGAGCCGGGCAGGAAACGAGGAGGCATGGGGCGCATATGGGTGCTTGGAATTCCTGTTGGCCTCTCGCAGGCTGTCCTCCCGGCCTTGTTGCTGGGCGGATGCAAGGTCGGTCCCAACTATGCCCGCCCCGAACCTTCCGTCCCGGATGCCTGGACCCAGTCGGCCCAGGCTGACCTTCGGGCAGGGGCCGCTCCCCTTCAGGAATACTGGGATCAGTTTTCAGACCCGGTGCTGGTCGAGCTCATCCGTCGCGCGTCGCAGGGCAACCTCAATCTGAAACTCGCAGCCGCGCGCATTGACGAGGCACGGGCGCTGCGCGGCGTCAGTCGCGCCCCGTTGCTGCCCTCGGTGGCCGGCACGGCCGACGCGGCCCTCACCCGCGCCAGCGAGGAGATCACCCCTACCCTTCCCCCGGGCATCGACCGCGAGGCCGAGTTCTACAGTGTGGGCGGTGCGGTGGCCTGGGAGCTGGACCTGTGGGGGCGCATCCGACGAGGCGTCGAATCCGCCAGCGCCAGCCTCGAAGCGACCGTGGAAGACTATCGCGATACGCTGGTTGTCTATTACGCGGAAGTCGCCGGCGCCTACGTGAACATCCGCACGTTGCAGGAGCGGATTCAGTACGCCCGCAAGAATGCCCGGAGCCAGGCGGAGACCTTGCAGTTGACACTCGACCTGAACGAAGCCGGCCTGGTCTCCGACCTGGATGTCAACCAGGCTCGCCTCAACCTCAAGCGCACCGAGTCCACCATTCCCCAACTGGAAACCGCCCTGGCCAAGACGATCCATCTTCTCAACACCCTCCTCGGTGATGCCCCCGGCACGGTCGATGCCCTGATCGAGATTCCGGGCCAGATCCCCATACCTCCCGACACCGTCCAAATCGGGATTCCCGCCGACCTCCTGCGCAATCGTCCCGATGTGCGGCGTGCCGAACGCCAGTTGGCGGCCCAGTCCGCCCAGATCGGGGTGGCCAAGGCCAATCTGTATCCGGCGCTGTATCTGCCTGGCACCCTGACCCTGGAAGCCTTCGACCCGGGCAACCTCAACGGTGGAAGCCTGGCCTACGCATTCGGCCCCAGCGTGCGCTGGAAACTCTTCAGCGGAGGTCAGGTGCGCAACCAGATCCGCGCCGAAGAAGCCCGCACGAGCCAGTCGTTGCACCTCTATGAATTGTCGATTCTGCAGGCCCTCCAGGAGGTGGAGGACGCCATGGTCGCCTTCCTCAAGGAGAAGGACCGCCTGGGCTACCTCCAGGAATCCCGCACCGCCGCCACCAACTCCGTTCGCCTCGTCAAGGACCTCTACGTGGACGGCCTCACCCAATTCCAGAACGTGCTCGACATGGAACGCTCCCTCTTCATTGAGGAGGATCAACTCACCCAGAGTCGCGGCTTGATCGCGCAGAGTGCCGTCATGATCTACAAGGCGCTGGGGGGCGGATGGGACCTGCCCGAACCGCTGCTGGGACCGGCGATGGAAGATCCCGACCTAACCCGCGATCCCGCCCCTCCCGATGCCGCCTTGGCCTCGCCACCCTCAACCCCATGATGAAACCCACCACGCAATTTGGTCCGGCCCTGGCCTTGCTGATGGGGGCCCTGCTCAACGGTTGTTCGCCGCCCAACACCTTTGTGGCCCCACCGCCCCCCGAAGTCACCGTGCAAGCACCGGCCCAGCGCCCCGTCACAGTCTATCTCGAGGTGCCCGGGCGCCTGGAGGCGGTGGAAACGGTGGAAATTCGCGCGCGGGTAAGCGGCTATCTGAAGTCGGTTGATTTCATGGATGGCGAGATAGTCAAGGCGGGCCGGCAGCTCTTTGTCATCGAGCCCGAGCCCTATCTAACCGCATTGGAAGCGGCCCGGGCCGGATTGGCCGAGGCGCACGCCGCGACCAACCTCGCCGTGGCCAACTATGAGCGACGCAAGCGCGTCTTCGACAAATCCCGGGCCATCTCGGAGATCGAGGTGATCACGGCCGAGGCCAACATGAAATCCGCCATGGCCGCCCTGCTTGCCGCCGAAGCCGCGGTGAAGCAGGCGGAGATCGACCTTTCCTACACCACCAACCGCGCCCCCATCGCGGGCATCCTCAACCGCCACCAGGTCAGTGTGGGCAACCTCGTCGGCGGCAAGGAAGCCACCCTCCTCAGCACCCTGGTCGCCGTGAATCCCATCTACCTCTATTTCAACGTCTCGGAGCGTGACATCCTGCCCGAGCTTCGAGAACACCCGGCTCTGGATGAGTCTGCCCGGCAAAAAAACATGCAGATCAAGGTGGAACTGGCGGACGGCCAGGTCTATGGCCGCGAGGGCCGTGTGGATTACTGGGACAAGACGCTCGATCCCCAGACGGGCACGCTCACCGTCCGCGCCGTGTTCGAGAATCCAACCGGCGAACTCCTCCCCGGCCTCTACGGCAAGGCGCTCGTGCCCAGGCAACTCACCAACGACACCTACCACCTCGTGCCGGACCTCTGCGTGCAGCGCGACCTCGGCGGGTCCTATGTCCTGGTCGTGGGCGCCGAGAACAAGGTCGAGCAACTGTATGTGGAACCCGGTCCCAAGGTGGGCAGGGAACGGGTCATCACCTCGGGCTTGACCGGCTCGGAGCGTGTCATTGTCAATGGGCTGCAAAAAGCCCGGCCCGGCGCCCTCGTCCAGCCCGTGACCGGCACCGCCCCGTCCACCCCCACCGCAGGCCCGGCCGCGGCGCACGCGTCCCCCACCCCCAGCGGCCAATCCCGATAGGCCGCACGCCATGTTCACCCACTTCTTCATCCGCCGACCGATCTTTGCCGGGGTCATCTCTCTCGTGATCCTGTTGCTGGGCGGATTCGCGCTGGCCACGCTGCCGGTGGACCGGTACCCGGACATCGCCCCGCCCACGATCACCGTCAATGCCAACTACCCGGGCGCCGACGCCGCCACGGTGTCCGACACGGTCGCCACGCCGATCGAACAGGAGGTCAACGGCGTCGAGCGCATGATCTACATGGAAAGCGTCAGCGCCAACGACGGTTCCATGTCGCTGACCGTGAGCTTCGAGACCGGCACCGACCTGGACATGGCCAACGTCATGGTCCAGAACCGCGTTTCCACCGCCACGGCCAAGCTGCCGGAGGAGGTGCGCCGCCTCGGCGTCAAGGTCGAGAAGCGCATGCCCAGTGTCAACCTCTTCGCCTGCTTCTACAGCCCCGATGGAACCCGCGACGACTTTTTCCTGGCCAACTACCTCAACCGCGACATCAAGGACGAGGTCGCCCGTGTCAATGGCGTGGGCAAAGTCCAGACTTTCGGAGTCGGCGAGCTGAGCATCCGCATCTGGCTGGACCCGCAGAAACTGGAGGCGCGGGGCCTGACGGCGGACGAGGTGATCCAGGCGATCAAGGAGCAGAACGAGCAGGTGGCGGCCGGCCAGATCGGCGAGCCTCCCGCGCAACCCGGGCAGGCCTACCAGCTCACCCTCAACGTGAAGGGGCGGCTCAATGAGCCGGAGGAATTCGGCCGCATCGTGATTCGGACCGATCCGGATGGACGCATGGTGCGGGTCCAGGATGTGGCGCGCGTGGAGCTGGGATCGGACACCTACCTCTTCTCCGCGAAGATCAACGGCAAGCCGGCCGCGGCCATGGGCATCTACCAGATCCCCGGCGCCAACGCCCTCAACGTGGCGGACGGCGTGGTGGCCAAGCTGGAGGAGCTGAAGAAGAATTTCCCCGCCGGCGTGGACTACATGATCTCCTACGACAACACGAAGGTGATCCGCGCCTCGATCAGCGAGATGGTGGAGACCCTCTTCATCACGCTGGGGCTGGTCGTGTTGACGGTTTACATCTTCCTGCAGAACTTCCGCGCCACCCTCATCCCCTCCCTCACCATCCCCGTCTCCCTGGTCGGCACCTTCGCCGCCATGTCGGCGATCGGTTTCTCGCTGAATCAGTTCACCCTCTTCGGCCTGATCCTGGTCATCGGCATCGTGGTGGACGACGCCATTGTGGTGGTGGAGAACTGCTCCAGCCACCTGGACCGGGGCGTGGAGGATCCGAAGGAGGCGGCGCGCCTGGCGATGAACGAGGTGACGGCGCCGGTCATCGCGACCACCCTCGTGCTGCTGGCGGTGTTCGTGCCCACGGCGTTCATGGCCGGCATCACTGGCATCCTGTTCCAGCAGTTCGCGGTCACCATCTCGGTCGCCACGGTGTTCAGCTCCATCAACGCCCTCACGCTCAGCCCGGCCCTCTGCGGCGTGCTCCTTCGGCGCGTCGAACGCAAGCGGCAAACCGCCCCCTTCCGACTCTTCAACGGCATCCTGGAACGCAGCACCAACGTGCTCGGCGCCGTCGTGACCCAGGCCATGCGCAAGGCGGTCCTCGGTCTCCTCCTCTATCTCGGCATTGCAGTCGCCGCCGGATACGGGTTCGTCCGCCTGCCGGGCTCGTTCGTCCCCCAGGAGGACGAAGGCTATTGCATCGTCAACATGCTGCTGCCCGATGCCGCCTCCCAGGAGCGCACCCAGGAACTGCTGCGCAAGGTCGAGACCATCATCGGCGACATCGAGGGGATCGAGAACAACCTTTCCATCAGCGGCTATTCCCTGCTCGACGGCGCCGTGGTGCCCAACGCCGGCTTCTGCTACGTGGTCTTCAAGGGCTGGGATGAACGTGGGCCCGAAGCCAGCCAGGAGGCCATCATCCGGAAACTCAACCAAGGCTTCTTCCAGCTTCAAGAAGGGGTGGTCTTCGCCTTCGCACCTCCTTCCCTGCCCGGGGTGGGTCTGGCCGGCGGCTTCTCCTTCCAACTCCAGGACCGCGGCGGCGTGGGGCTCCAGAACCTCCAGGTGGCCGCTTCTGAGTTCATCCAGGACGGCAACAGCCAAAGTGGTCTGACCGGGATGAACACCACCTTCCGCGCCAACACGCCGCAGCTCTTCCTCAACATTGACCGCGACCAGGTCCTGTCCAAGAACATCTCGATGCAGTCGGTCTTCAATGCCCTGCAGTTCTTCCTCGGCTCGGTGTACATCAACGACGTCACCCTGCTCGGCCGGGTGTACAAGGTGAAGGGTCAGGCCGACTCGCAGTTCCGCGATCGCCCCGAACAGATCCGCCAGTTCAAGCTCAAGAACCGCAACGGGGACCTCGTCCCCCTCGGGGCCATCCTCAACGTGGAGGAGATCTTTGGCCCCCAGACCGTCAAGCGCTACAACCTTTATCCCTCCGCCAAGATCATGGGCCAGCCCCAGGCGGGCTTCAGCTCCGGCCAAGCCATGGAGATCATCGAGGACATGGCTTCCAAGAAGCTCCCCGCCTCCATGGGCATCGAATGGACCGAGTTGTCCTATCAGGAGAAAACCGCGTCCGGTTCAACCAACATCATCTTTGCCCTGGCCATCGTGCTGGTCTATCTGGTACTGGCCGCGCAATACGAAAGCTGGTCCACACCCGTGTCGGTCGTGCTGGCCGTCCCAACCGCCCTGCTCGGCGCCGTCGCCGCCCTGCTCCTGCGTGGCATGGCCAACGACGTCTATGCCCAGGTCGGCATCGTGCTGCTCATCGGACTGTCCACCAAGAGCGCCATCCTCATTGCCGAATTCGCCAAGGCGGAGCGGGACGGGGGCAAGAGCACCTTCGACGCCGCCCTCAGCGCGGCCAAGCTGCGGTTCCGCGCCGTCCTCATGACCGCCTTCTCCTTCATCCTTGGCGTCATTCCCCTCCTCATCGCCTCCGGGGCGGCTTCGGAAAGCCGGAAGATCATCGGGACCGCCGTTTTTGGGGGCATGCTGATCGCCACCGCCGTGAGCCTGGTGTGCGTGCCGATGCTCTATTTCATCGTGCAGCGAACCATCGAATGGGTGGGGAGCCGCGGGAAAGACGCGAAATCCTGACCCAATCGGGCGACCACCGGCGTTGGATGGTGCGTCACGTTGGTTGGACAAGCGGAAGCCTTCCGCCCCGTCTTCCGGGACGCCAAGACGCGGGCTTGCGGCTACGGGGGATCCACTGTCACCGCCAGGAGGAAGGGAGCCGATTCAGTCTGCGTCGAGACAAAATCCAGCGCCTTGATCTCCACATCTGGATACGGATTGCTCCAGGACATCACGTAGGTCCGCACTTCGCCCCGGGTGTTGGCGTGGAAAAAGGCATAGCGAATGGCCTTATGGTCGAGCGTTGCCACCATGCCGCCCCTCTCCCCATCCCAGAGGAACCCGCCGGCATCGTGCGCCACCCAGAGCAGTCGATTGTCAGGGGCGAATCCGAAGTCACGAATCTCCACCTCGTAGCCAGCCGGACAACGATGCACCTGGAATTCGTCAAAGCCGGCCACCTTCCAAAAGCGGGGCACCCCTCCATCGCCGGTCATGCCGAAACGCCGGCCGCCTCCCTCGAAGTATAGCCGCCTCCCCGGGGCGGCCCCCAGCGCATGGGACACGTAATCGTCGATGGCCGGAACCCAGACCTTCAGGGTCATGTCCTCACTGACCGACCCGAGCAGGCTTCCATCGTCACTGAAGGCAAGGTCCAGAATGGGGCCCGCATGCGCCTTGGGAATCTCATGGCGCCAGTCCATGGGCAGATACCACACATAAATGGAGTGCTGCAGGGAGGCGGTTGCCAACTGACGACTGTCAGCGGACCAGGTCATCGCCACCACGTCACCCCGATGGTAGAGCTGCTTTTCGCGCTGCCCCGTGGCGAGATTCCATACACCCACGTAATGACTGCTCCGGCTCGACTCGGCGAGGTAGCCTCCCGATGCATCCAGGCGCACGCAGTCGGGTTCCCGGGCGATCCCTGTCGCCTCCTCAACCTCCCGGTTCAGTCGATCCTGGCCGGAGACGAGGTTCAGGACGCGGATCACGGCGCGCTGGGGCGATTCCCTGTAGCCGACAGCGAAGGTGTTCCCCAACGCGTCAAAGTCCACGGCGGAATCCTTCACGCTCAAGGGCAACTCGATCAACTTGGCACCGCTGACCATGTTCCAGAGCACGAACCGCTCCTGCGACGCATCGGCATATTGGACGGCCACGTGGATGCCCTTGGACCCGACGCCCAGCCAACGGACCGGCATGCCGATTGGCGGGAGCTGCAGGCCCGGGTCCGAGGCGGTGGCCGAAAGCGCACGCAGGTGCACTCCCCCATCGGCATCCGCCCAGGCCAGATGCGACAAGCCGGGACTGAGGGCCTGCGGACTACCGACCGGAAGCGCTGCCGTCCACGCCATGCCAGGCGCGTGCGATGCCACATCCACCGGTGCCAGGGCGGCAATCACCTCGTCGCGCAGCCGGTCCTTGTCGCGGTAATTGCCCGCGGCATGCCTGAGGGCGGCCCACGCCCCCAACTGGCGCCCCGCCCGATGGCCTTTGCGCAGGGACCCCGCTTCCGTCACGGAGGACTCGGCCTCACGGATCCTGGCTTCGTTGGCGCTGCGCAGTGCCCAATACGTCATGACGCCGAACAACAGCACCACCGCCGTGGCCAGGCTCGCTGTGCGGTAAACGCCGCGGCGGAAGGCATCGTCGCGTGCGCGCCGCTCGGCATCAGGCATATTCTGACGCACCCACTCCCGGTCGAATGCCCGGCGATAGATCTCATTGCGCGGCCGGAGTCTCCCCGCCTCCACGCGCACGATGCCGGACAACCGCAGCACACCCATCGCCTCGTTGGTCTCATCATGCCGCGCAGACCTTCAAACAGCCGTTGCACGGGGGGCAGCCTCTCATGCCGCCGCCATCCGTCGTCGATCTCCTGCTCCTCCCCGAGTTTCTCCCCCACTTGTTCCAGCATGGAGAAGTACCATTGCTCCGGACGGGCACAGAGTCCGAACCGTGTCAGATCCCACGCCACCGTTTGGATGCCTTCGGCCCGCAAGCGCACGGAGACTCGGCTGAGCAGCGAGGACTTTCCCATCTGCCGGGAGTTGAGCACGTAGCAGAACTCCCCGCTGCGCAACGCCTCAAACAACACATGGTCCGCCCGCCGCTCCACATAGGATGGATCGTTCGGGGGCAACGTGGCCCCGGACGTAAAGAAGGCACTCATCGGGACGCTTCAAACAGGTTCGGAGTTGGGAACGCTACCTTGCTCGCTCCACTGTGAGGACAATCGTCTCAATCATCAAGCCGGAGGGCTGTTCCATGAAGATATGACACGGCTCCGGTGCGGGCGTCGTCCCGCATGGGTCATTCGGCCCGGCTGCCCAGGCGCCGCCTCAAATAGGTCTCGTAGATGCGGCAGCGCGGCGCGGCCGATTCGGGGGACTGCCCCTTCATCAGGCCCGCGCTGTGCAGGCGGTAAAACTGGTCCGCATCATGCAGGGCATTCCCGTCGAGGATCTCCCGCGCCACATCGCGCAACGCCTTGTCCTTGTTGAGGAGCATGAGGATGCGGCGAAGGTGGTCGCCGAAGATGCCCTCCTCCTGGTCGGCCTGCGCGACAAAGGCCGCGAAGTCCGCACCCGGCTGGGACAGGTGGTTCAAGGCGGTGCGCACCAGGAAGGGTTGGCCGCCCACCAGTCCAAAGAGTTCATCCACCTGCCCGGGCCGGCTCAGCGGCGAGCCATAGCGCCGGTTCAGGTCGGTCACCTGGTCCAGGGTGAAGTCCTCCAGCCGGAGGCGCGTGCCCACATTGAAGGGCGACTGGTTAAGGTCGCTGATGAACAGGCATGCTTCCGTGGCGTAGGCGATGGCCAGCGTCATGCGCGACCACGGACATGACGGGTCCAGCGCCCGCTCGTTGTGCCAAGCCCGCATGAGACCGAAAAAGGCGCTCCCAAACGGACATCCGAACAGGCGGTCCACCTCGTCCATTCCCCAGACCAGATGCCCTTGCAACTTGGGAAACACCTCGCGGCGAAGGTAGCGCTCGAAGTTGGCGTTGGGTCCACGGCGGGCATCCCACACATCCGAGGGCAGGACATCCAATTCCAGTTGGTCGGCCAGGAAGTCGCCGAGCTTCAGGAAGAGGGCCTCGATCGTGGAAAGATGGCCGGCGTCCAGCTTCTGGAAGTCGGCCAGCACGACGTGGGAACCGGCCTCGCGTGCGGCATGCAGCCCGCGCGCCAGCAGTGAGGTCTTTCCAATCTGTCGGGCCCCCTTGACCAGGACGATGCTGTCGTGGCGGTCGATGGCCTCGATGAACTCACGGTCCGTCGGGCGCTCGATGTAGTATCGCGAGTCCAGCCCCACGGCTCCCCCGGTGACTTCCAGCACGGGCGTGATCGAAGCGGTGGGCATGCGGCCGCTCTTCATCGCCTCGAGCAACTCGTCGAGCAGGGCTGCGTTCTGCTGCGGCGCATGCCATTGGAACCCGCCGAAGGTCCTGATCAGCCGCCCAAAGGGCTCCGGCATCGAGTCCACCCGGCCGATCTCCACCGCCAGGATCTGCGGCTTGGCCGCCTGGCCCTGGCGCCGCTCCTCCGCCAACTCCGCCTGGAAGGCCACCATTTCGCTCTGCACGGAACGAGGCGAGGCCAGGACCACCACCACGTCGCAGTCCACGATCTCCTGTTGCACGCGCTGCACCCAGTCCGCCCCGATGCCCAGACTCCGGTCAACGAACACCTGGAAGTCGCGTCCGGCCAGTTCGGTCTGCAGAAACTCGACCAGGGCTCCATCGGGTTGCACGTTGGCCTTGCCCAGCAGGGCGATGCGTTTGGGGCGCGGCATGGCCCCGGGCAGGTCCACCCCGGCGGCCTTGCCGACGGCCGATCGCGGACGATAGTCAGGGTCTCCCTTGGCGCGAGCCATGTCCGCCGCCATGCCCTCAGCCGAGGGATAACGCTGGCTGGGTTCAAAGGCGCAGGCTTTCATAATCACCTCGTTCAGTTGCATGATGCGGGTTCGTTCGGGGAGGCTCAAAAGCTCGACTGGAAGTTCGGGAAAGCGTTCCTGCAACTGACCGGTCAAGGCCTTGTAGAGCACCCTTCCCAGCCCATAAACGTCGGTCGTCGGCCCCCCGGGCCCTTCCGGAGGCGCGTAGGGCGGGGTCCCGCCGCCAAAGTCCCTCTGCCCTATGGGCCGCACCAAGCCGATGTCCGCCAACTTCGGCAGGTTTTTGACATAGATGATGTTGGCCGGTTTGATGTCGCCGTGAAGGAGTTTGAAGGACTGCAGGATCGCCATCGAACTGCAAAGCCGCAAGCCCAGGTCGAAGGCCTCCTCCACCGGCAGCGCCTGCCGATCCTTGAGCACCTGCTCCAGCGTCTTGGGCTGATAGCGGCCCGGATGCACCTCCTGTCCGGTGTGAATATCATCGGCGATCTCCATGACGTAATAGAAATACTGGTCGGAAGGCGCCCGCCCCACATGCAGGAGCACCACCAGGCCGGCGTGCGAGAGGCAGACCTTCTCGAAACGTTGGAGACCGGAAAACTCGCTGTCGTAGGGGAGTCGGCTGGTGAAGCGGGCGCGGTGCACCACCTTGACCGCTCGATACATGCCCGTGATGCTCCGGCTCAGCCAGACATCGCCGAAGGCCCCCTTCCCGATCTTCCGGATCAACCGGTGATCCGGGACCACCGGCACCTCATCCATCCCCCCTCCCCTGCCGGAGCCAGCCTCCACCGTGGTCGAGGAGGGCGACCGCGATGGATCCTGCCCGGCGACCGCAGACGTGATGAACTCGGTGCCCGCCACAGTGCGTGATCCTTTCAAATGGATTGCTTGGAGAGCGCCTCAATCTGCTTCTTGAGCATCCGCTCGATCTTGTACTTGGTGGCAAAGACTTGGTTCTCCGTCACGCCGAACGCCTTGGCCACCCGGGCCGCCGTCCACTCCCTCAGGTAGTGCAGGTCGAACATCTGGTAGCGCCACGGGTCCACCATCCCGCGGACCTGCGTCAACGCCATCTCAAACAGGTGGCGTTCCCACTCCCGATTCCACACCTCCTCCAGATCCTCCTGCGCCGGCAGCTGATCCATGTGGTCCGGTACCGCCGGGTCGGGGTCATGGTGGGCCACCGGGAACTTCTTGCGGCGCCGGAACTGGTCCATGATCCGCCAGCGCGTGGTGTTCATGAGCCAGGACTTGAAGGATCCCTTGGACCGGTCCGCCTTGAACTCACCAATGTTCTTGGCCACGGTGATGACCGTCTCCTGGAGCACGTCATGGGCCTCCTCGTCCGTCAGCCCGGAGTGCACCGCCACCTGATGGATCAGGTGCTTGTAGGTGTCGTAGAAGGTCTGCCAACTCACATGATCGTCCCAGTCACGCAGTCTGACGATCAAGGAGTAGCGGGTCTGTTCAAAGGCATCCTCGGACACGGTGGCAGGCTTTCTCCTTCTCGGCTGACGGCCGCCCCATCCCGCCCGGGTCGAACGGTGCTCGCCCGAGGCTCCGATTCCGGTAATGGGACATTGAGAAATCATGATCCTACGAGGAACACGCCGAATCACCATCCAATTTTTTGTTTTTTTCCACGGACACCCCACCCCATCAAGGGCCCCTCACCCCTGCCCTCTCCCGCCTGCGCGGCCGAAGCCGCTATGGCGTGGCGAAGGCCCGGTGGGAGAGGCCTGGGACGAGCTCAGTCGAACGGCGATCCGTCCCCTCCGCGGAGAAAGGCCCATGCACTCATCCCTCTCACCCATCCCGGCCCGCTGTTCCCTCTCCCCCTGGGAGAGGGTCAGGGTGAGGGGCCTTTGATATGGTGCGATGTAGAGTGCTCTGGCACCCCATGTTTCAGCTTGTGTCGCAACCTGCTGGGCAGCCTTCATTCCCCAGCAGCGTCTGGGGAATGACATACTCTTACGCCTGCTCTTACTCTGATGGGTCACCCACTTTGAATCCCGCCCACGCCATCCCCTCGCGCAAACCATTGCCTTTACAGAAGCTCCGCGCCCGCGAAGAATCGGCCGTGCCTTGCCCCTCTCGGATGCTCCTTTGGATGGGCGCCTGGCTCCTCCTGTCCGTCCCGGGGGGCCACGCCGCCCCCCAGCCAGCCCCCGCCCGCGGATTCTCTGTGGAGGTGTGGGAGAACAACCGCGGCTTGCCGCAAAGCTCCGTCCTGACCCTCACCCTTTCCCGGGAGGGCTACCTCTGGCTGAGCACCCTCAATGGCCTGGCCCGGTTCGACGGCTCCCGCTTCACCGTCTTTGAGGAAGGCGATACGCCCGGTCTGGGCCGCAGCCCCGTGGTTCACCTCTTCGAGGACAGCCGTGCACGCCTCTGGATGGGCACGGAGTCCGAGGGCATCAAGGTGCTCGAGAACGGGAGGATCCTGAGTCCGCCGTCGCTCAGCCTGGGAGGACAAGACCGCACGCTGGACGCGGCGGCAGAAGCTCCGCCGGGCGTGGTCTGGTTTCACAATGCCAACGGGGAAATCTGGCGCCTCGCCGAAGAAGGCGCGGTGCCGTTCCTCCTGAGCCCCAACCTGCCCAGCTCGCATCATTTTCTCATCCACGAACCGGGCGGCTCGCTCTGGGTGGGCACCGACCAACGGCAGGTGGCAGTGGATCCTGACGTGGCCCCCGGCGAATTGACCCTGCCCGTGGTGGCGGAGGTTCCCGTGGCCCGCCTGGACTACCTCCTGCCCAAGGCCGGCGGCGGCTACTGGCGTCTGGCCAATGGGCTGGTGCAGCAATGGGAGGGAACGCGGCTAAAGCGTCATGTGGCCTCCTACCCCTGGGGACCCTACATTCACGTCTCCGCGGCGTGCGAGGATGCCTCCGGCAACCTCGTGGTGGGCACGCTCGGGGCCGGGCTCTACTGGTTCGAACCCGACGGTCAGGCCACCGCCCTCTCGCTTACCAATGGCCTCTCCAACAACTACATCCTCTCGCTGGCCTGTGACCGCAGCGGCACGCTCTGGGTCGGCACCGACGGCGGCGGCCTCAACCGCATCCGCCGCCATTCGTTCGGCGTCCTCGAACCCACTCGGGGCATGGTGGTGCAGTCGGTGGCGGAGGACGATCAGGGCGGCCTCTGGATCGGGGCCAACAGCGGAGGGGTCAACTATTGGCGAAACGGATCCCTCACCCGCCACCTCCCCACCCTCTCGATCCGCGCCGTCCTCGTGAACCGCCATCAGCAGGTCTGGGTGGGCACACGCACCAACGGCCTTTACCGCCTGGACAACGGCCAGTTCGACAAACCCCCCGGAAGCAGCGCCGTCCCGCAAGAGGTGCAGGCCTTGTTCGAAGACCGCGCTGGACGACTCTGGGTCGGCACGCGCGATGGGTTGGCCTCCTTGGAGAACGGAGTCTGGTCCACGTTCACCACCAGCCAGGGACTCTCCTCCGACAATGTCCTGGCCCTGGTGGAGGACGCCGAGGGCGCCCTCTGGATCGGCACCGACGGCGGCGGACTCAATCGACTCGCCCACGGCACCTTCACCGTCATTCGCCAGGAGGAGAACGGACTCCCCAGCGACACCGTCACCGCACTGTGCATGGACCGTGAGGGCACCTTGTGGATCGGCACGCGGGGCGGGATTGCCCGGTGGAACCAAGGCTCCTGGACGACCTTCACCAAGCGCCAAGGTCTGGCCAGCAATTTCATTTCCTTCCTCACGCCCGACGCGGAAGGCCACCTGTGGGTCGGCTCATCCGCCGGCCTGATGCGTCTGTCGCTTGCGGCCATGGCGACCTTCGCGGAGGATGCAACCGGTTTCGTGCCGGGCCGTGTCTTTGGCAGGGCCGAAGGGTTGCCGTCGGAGGAATGCGCCGCCGGATCCCAACCCGCCGCGTGCCTGTCGCGGGAGGGCACGCTCTGGATTCCCACGACGAAAGGCCTGGCCTCGGTTCGCCCCGGGGACCTCCCTCTCAACACCCACACGCCTCCGGTCGTCATCGGCGATGTCCTCATCGAAGGGGAATCCCAGAACCGCAACCCCCTGCTCGGCCGCGCCCCGGAAAAGGTGGTCCTGCCGGTGGGACGTCACCGTCTGGAGATTCACTTCACCAGCCTCAACCTCGGCGCGCCCGAGCAGGCCCGGTTCAAATACCGCCTCACCCCCCACGAACAGGACTGGATTGACGCAGGCTCCATCCGCCTGGCCCGCTACTCGCAACTGCCCCCGGGGGACTACCGGTTCGAGGTGACCGCCTGCAACGAGGACGGCGTCTGGAACGAACAGGGCAGCTCCGTGGCCGTGATCGTCCTGCCGCCGTTCTGGCGAACCTGGTGGTTCATGACGGGCAGCAGCGCGTTGAGCCTGGTCGTCATCGTGCTCGTCGTGCACCGCCTCTCCACCATGAAGCTGCAGCGCCAGGTGGCCGAACTGCGCCAACAGGAAGCCCTGGAAAGCGAACGCGCCCGCATCGCCCGCGACATCCATGACCAGGTCGGCGCCAGCCTCACCCAGGTGGCTCTGTTGGGCGAACTGGTCGAGAGCGACAAGGACCTTCCCGCAGAAGTGGAGGCGCACGCACGCCAGATTTCACAGACCGCACGCGACACCACACGGTCCCTGGATGAAATCGTCTGGACCGTCAATCCCTCCAACGACACCCTCGAGGGACTCGTCACTTACATCTGCAAACACGCCCAGGACTTCTTCGGCATGGCCGGGTTGCGCTACCGTCTCGATGTGCCCTCCCCCCTGCCCGACATCTCCCTGCCCCCCGAGGTTCGGCACCACATCTACCTCGCCGCCAAGGAGGCCATCACCAACGTCGTCCGACACGCCCACGCCCAGCACGCCTGGCTGCGTCTGCGCGTCGAACCCGGCCAGTTCATCCTCGAGCTCGCCGACGACGGACGTGGCCCGGCCGGGATGGACAAGGAACGCGCGGCCACCAGAAATGGTTTGCGCAACATGCGCCGCCGCATGGAAGATATCGGCGGCGCGTTTCTCATGGATCAGGCCCCCGAAGGCGGCATGCTCGTCCGCTTCACGGTGCCGATCAAACCCCGCTGAGCGGGCACGATTCCATGGGGCCCTCGCCTGGCGGACGCGATTCCCATGGCCATCAAGGTATCCATCGTCGAAGACAACGACCAACTGCGCGGCACCCTCGCACGGGTCCTCAACCGCGCGGAGGGCTTTACCTGCCTGGCCGATTACCCCAGCGCGGAGGCCGCCCTGGAGGGCATCCCGCAGAACCCGCCCGAGGTCGTCCTCATGGACATCAACCTCCCCGGCATCAACGGCGTCGAGTGCGTGCGCAAGTTGAAGCAGGCCGTGCCGGCCTTGCAGGTCATCATGCTTACGGTCTATGAGGACACCGAGAACATCTTCAACGCCCTGGCGGCCGGCGCCACCGGCTACATGCTCAAGCGCACCCCGCGCGCGGATTTGCTGACCGCCATTCAGGACGTGCTCAAGGGCGGGTCCCCCATGACCACCCACATTGCCCGCAAGGTGGTGCAGTCCTTCCAGAAAGCGGGCGCCTCCGAGAAGCCGACCGAGAACCTCTCGCCCCGCGAACAGGAGGTCCTGGATTACCTCAGCCAGGGGTTTCTGTACAAGGAGATCGCGGACAAGTTGGGCATCAGCTACGAAACCGTGCACACCTATATCCGCCGGATCTACGAAAAGCTCCAGGTGCGCACCCGCACCGAGGCGGTGGCCAAGTTCCTGCGGCCGTAGCGGCCAAACGAGTGTTGAACGACCGGGTCCACCGCCTCACGACGGTGGCTACGTGTCTTGCGTTCGTAGTTCCGCCTTCAGGCGGCCTTGAGCGTTGAGCGTTGAGCGATCCGTAGCCACCGGCGTGAGCCGGTGGACCCGGTCGTGGTGGAAAACGCTCAACGTTCAAGGGAGGAGGTTCTGGCCGTTCCTTGGCGCCTCTGCGGCTTTGCGGGAGGATATTATCTAACGAGCATTCTCATGGCGTAAGACCTGCTCATTCGCGCGCGCATGAATGCCAGGTGGTACCACGTCTCCGCAGTTGCGCTCCTCGCCTTTCTACTCGTTCCCTCAGAAGACCTTGCCGCCGCAGCACCCCGATGGGAGTGGGTGCGGCATTTCGGGGGGAGCAACGTAGAGAATGTGGGAGGCATCGCCCTCGATCCAGACGGGAATGCCTATGTGGCCGGCATGTTCTGGAGCCAGTCCATGAGCCTCGGGGGAGTGACATTCACCAACAATGGCAATTTGTCCGGCTATGTTTGCAAAGTTTCCTCCCGTGGGGACCTGATCTGGGCCGTCCCCATTCTCAGTCAAGGTGCGCTCTGTTTTGCCTCTGATGTTGCCCTGGGACCGAATGGGGAAGTCATGGTGGGGTTATGGTTCGACGGCACTCTAACCATGGGCGAAACCAACTTCACCAGCCAGGGAAGCACCGACATCCTGCTCGCCCAGTTCGACCGGGAGGGCCAGTATGTGCAGGGCTTCCATTTTGGTGGCCTGGCGACGAGTTCCTTGGCCGTATTGCGGCCGATCCCCTTGGAGGTTGGGCGATCTCGGGCAACTTTGGCGCACCTTCCATCCAATTCGGCTCCATCACCTTGATCAGCGAATCACCTTATGGCATGGGGTTCCTTGGCAAGGTGGATGAGCAAGGAGAAGTGGTCTGGGCACGAACGGTCGGTTCAGCCGGCTATTACTTCAATGGCGTTGCCTTTGATTCCGAGGGCAACCTATACCATGGCGGCATTGCCGTGAACCAATCACCCTTCGGAGTTTTAGTCCAAGTTTTGGAACCCAGCAGCGTCTTTCTGGCCAAGCTCAATTCAGAGGGCGAACTGATATGGGAGACCTATTCACATGGAATCAGCTTAACCTTCAGCGTCGTGGATGTGACCATTGACGCATCGGGATATGCATACATGGCTGGGACCTTTTCTTCAGAGACCTTTGGGTTTGATCAAGTAACCCTAACGAACCGCTCGACCAGCTCTGACGCCTGGAGCGTGCGGGAAGCGTTCCTGGCACGCTTCGACAGCGATGGACAGTTGTCATGGTTGCGTGGAACGGGTGGTGATGTAGCCGAGTCCTCGTATGCCGTGGCCACCGATGCTGATGGCAATGCCTATCAGCTAGTGCAATCGAACTCTGAAGTGATGCATGTCGCAGACCAGTCGCTGACCAATTCACATCCCCCCATCAGTCCGAATCAGAATGCCTATCACGGCGCTCTCGCTGTGTATAACCCGCAAGGGGGTCTGGTAAAGTTGGAGCATATCGAGTCCGGCTATGACCTCGGCGGCATGGGCGTCGCGGTGGATGCCCCTTTGCAGAACGTCTATACCGCGTGGGCCTACGGCCCCTACGATACCCATGTGGGAGATTTCCAATTCACCAGCCAGGGTTCCAACGACGTCCTGATCGCCAAGCTCGCCCTTTCCCCGAAACCGCGCCTTGAAATCCAACGCACCCCGGGCTGGGTACATGTCCAGTGGGACACAACCGATCCGTTCCACCTGGAATGGAGCGATGCCCTGGGAGCGGCTGCCATGTGGGTCACCAATGCCGAGCCGGTCTTCGTCAGCGGCACCACCAACACGGTAAACCTGCCCATCACGGCCAATCGAAGGTTCTACCGGTTGCAGGGGGATTAAGGCTAGCACCGCGACATTGAAGTAGCCGCCGACGTCAGGAGGCGGGGGGTGGCCGTTGCCACCCCGGCTGTGGCCACCTCCTGACGTCGGCGGCTACTTCATTGGGGCCGACTTTCACGACTAACCTGTTGATAACGTGACTCTTAACCCCTTGTCCCCAGTACTGGGGACTGGTGGGTCCCTGGCAACCTGTTAACTTCCTCACGTGCCTACGGTGCAAAACGCAGTTTTCTGTGTGTGGAACAAGGGCGCGAGTCTGCGGCGCCGCACCGAGTAGTAGAAGTCGTCTGAGACCCGACACGGGTTTTGACAGTTCTCATGAAGTTTCAAGGGCCGGAAGCAATTCCGGCCCTTAAACTTTGTACGGCGTCCCCGGCGCGCGGCTCTCCTGAGCCGCAGCGGATAATCCTAATCCAAGGCCGCCCGAAGTGCGCGTGACCCCAAGCATGCTGTTTCTGGTTGCTGGGAGTCCCTCCCCCCCAAGATGCCAT